>Ga0207128_1020_pt1 | contig 43234 bp, 49 predicted proteins | sample Alteio_BWMinHeat_18_FD_153522 | JGI IMG/M metagenome (GOLD analysis project Ga0207128, IMG submission 153522) | Enriched cells from forest soil in Barre Woods Harvard Forest LTER site, Petersham, Massachusetts, United States -... | ecosystem: Environmental > Terrestrial > Soil > Temperate forest >... | reverse complement strand
CCATTTTAATATAACTAATCTTATAAATTCAGTCCTATTATCACTAATAATCTGTTCCGGTTTTCATTTCTCCTTAATCAATTCATTTTTAAACGGATTGAATTTGTTTATTGTATCTGAAAATCTATTTTATACCGAAGGTGGTTCAAAAGTTGGCATTTTGACAAGGAGGCTGCTCAAAATTTTTCGTCTGGAGCGAGTGACCATTGCCTATGGCAAGGCACGAGTGAAGACAAAAATTTTGATGCAAAGCTGACACCGTCAAAAACCAATTTTTGAATCACGTTCGGTATATCTGAATGTTTAACGTTACCAAATAAAAATTACATCTTACTGAAAATCAGTGTATTGGTTAATATGTTTACAAATTGATTAATATTAACGTTGACAATACAAGCTCTTTTTTAGTTGAGGAAAAATGAAAAATTATTATCGAGTCATACTGGGTAAAAAAAATATCCATGTAGAGGACAGTCTCCAAGGCAATTTTATCGGCGCTAGCTTTGGCATCGAACAAGATCTTGGCAAATTGTCTGATGATTGGAAGACCTTTAATCAAATGTTAATCCCCGCGTATCTTGAGAAACATCCTGAAAAAAGTAAGATTGCTGCTGGATTGGCCTGTGGAGTTCTTCACACAGTCGCAAAGGAAATTAAGGAAGGAGATATTGTTCTTTGTCCGAATGGTACAGGTAGATATCTTGTAGGAGAAGTGCTTCAAAGCTATTCCTATCACCCTCTCGAAATTCTACCTCACAGACGCACTGTGCGTTGGCGATCTGAGACAATTGAGCGATCTCTTATGAGTCCCTCGTTAAAAAACTCAACAGGATCGATTGGGACGATTAGCGACATTACCAAGTATGCAGAAGAAATTGAAGGGCTTATTGCAGGAAAAACCCCAGCTGGCCCCTTAAACAAAAGTGAGGGAATTGAAGACCTGAGCGTCTTTGCCCTTGAAAAGCATCTTGAAGACTTTCTTATGCATAACTGGAAGCAGACTCTCTTAGGAAAGGATTACGATATTTATCAAGAGGAAGGACTACTAGTAGGTCAACAATTTCCCACCGATACAGGACCTATTGATATTCTAGCTATTAGCAAAGACAAAAAAGAATTACTCGTGGTGGAGTTAAAGAAGGGAAGAGCCAGTGATGCGGTTTTAGGTCAAATACAGCGTTATATGGGCTTTATATTGGAGGAACGTGCAGAAGAAGGACAAACGGTTAGGGGTGTGATAATTGGTTTAGAAGATGATCTCAGAATTCGAAGATCGCTGGCAGTAGCTCCGAACATAAGCTTCTATAGGTATCAGGTGAATTTTTCTCTCTTTAAGAGTTGATGTGCTAATCAAATCCCATTTTGTGTTAGGACAGCGTTGTCACAAGGCTTTCCACTTCAATGTTTTTTCACCGGAACTTGCAAGCAAAGTTTGTAGATAAATAGGGCAAAACCGCCTCCAATGACAATAAAATCTCGCCAAGGACCAATCGATTCTAAAAATTCCGAAATGATTTTGTCTTCCTGGTTAGATGTCATGATGATTTACCGCTTTTATAAATACGCTTAAGCTCTGGAAGACGTTCTGCCATAAATTCTGCTTGTTCTTGCCCACGTAAAGGAAAGTGATATAAATCCAAAAAAGTCAAAATGGAAGGAGATACATTGATATCTAGATTTAAGTCACAAGTATTTTTAAGTAAGCTTTTGTAGTAAGGCTCTATAAGCAAAACTTCATAGCCTCTTTCTTGAGGTTCTAAAAGTAGCTTTTTCTCAAGTAGTGGTCTAATCAAAGGATCAAGCATGTATAGTTCAAGAGTGTTTAAGTTGGTGTTTTTATATCCATGCGCTTCAACAGCAGAATGAAGAGCCAATGCAACCTTATCTCTTAGATTGGACTTTTTGATCGCTTCTAAAAGCTCTGCTTTAGCTTGGAATCCCGAACGATAGGTTCTCATTTTGCATTTTTTGACAATGCTGTAATGTTCTAACCAGCTTTCAAGAAGGCGTTTGGGATCTTTCAAGTAAAATTTTTTGGCTGTTCTTATTCCTTCGACTTGCAAAATGCCTTTTAAAACTAAAGTTTTAAAAACGCGTTGTACCGACCCTAAACTTATCTCAGCTTCTTTAGACACATTTCGCACGGATAACTCTCGGTTCTTTATACCATCTCTCAGTAACCAGTCAAGAACCACGGCAGATTTGTCCGAATAGATATTTCCTTCCAAAGGTTTTTCATTTGAACCTATCAAAAATCGACCTTCCATATGCCCCCTTATCTGTTCATAATTTTATACTGTTCAATATTTATGGAACAGAGTAAAATATGGAACAGTAAAATGGTACGCTGGGGCAGACCTAATGTTAATGTTTACCCCCCCAAAGGATAAATAAAATGAAAAAATGGTTCATTTCAGATACTCACTTTTCCCATACCAATATCATTAGGTACGCAGGCAGGCCGTTTGAGTCAGTGGAGGAAATGGATCAAGCCCTCATTAACAATTGGAATGCTTGCATTGATAATGGTGATCAGGTCTTTTTTCTTGGAGACTTTGGCCTTGGCGATGTTGAGCATCTTCATTCCATTTGTTCTCAGCTTAAAGGCCATAAAATTTGTATTCGTGGCAATCATGATCGAAATGCAAGCTACATGATGCGAGTCGGATTCCATCTTGTTTTGGAATCCGCATTTTTGAAAATAGGTCAACACCATGTTGAGCTTATCCACATTCCTTCTGATCCAGCACCTTCTCATTTTCAATTACATGGCCACGTTCATGAGAAAAGGCCAAACAAGATCGTGTCCAACCAGCTAAATTTATGTGTAGAAGTCTGGGATTACAAACCCGTCTCTGAAAAGATATTGCTTAGTCTTCTTGACAAAGCAGCATCAGGTCAAGATTCACCAAAGCCTTCTTTATCAGAAAGTGAATCCTAAGTGCGTGGGCAAAAGCAGGGGCATAAAGGGCAGCAGACTACATAGAATCGGCATAGACGAAATGGGCTTTTAGGTGTATGGCGATTGCTGTCAACAATCAACGAAGCAAAAAAGGGACTGAGCTATATTTTTCAAATTCTGACTCTAAACGGGGTGTAAACAAAACCGTTGGTAACTATTCATCACATCTGGGCATATGTGTTGCGTAGAAGGTAACAAGGCCGTCCCGGCCTTAAAATGGCCCAAGTCGAGACGACTTGGCTTACCTTCTTCAGCTGTCCTTACGGTGAGAATACTTGAATTTAATGTTATATTTCCGTAGGCTACTTTTATTTAACCCCTATTGGTGCCTATGGATATAGCTGATAAAATTCGCAAAATCGAAGCCCTTATTGCAGGGACTAGACATGATGGAGAGCGCCAGGCTGCTGAGTTTGCAAAACAGCGTCTTCAGGAAAAAATTACTGCGCAACCAGTTGAATATACTGTCAGACTGCATAGTCGTTGGGAAAAAAAACTTTTTGTTGCCATTTGCAAAAAATATGGATTTCAAACATACCGTTATGCGCGACAAAAGTATACCACAGCAATGATTCGAGTAGCTGAGTCTTTTATGAAATCTGTCTTATGGCCGGAGTATAAAAAATATGCGGACATACTCCTCAAACTTACAGAGGATATCTCAAACGACCTTATTGCTAAAATTCATCTGGTAAACGATGAAGACGAGGTCATTATTGCCGGGGAACTTCCGATGACGCAAGAGGCTTCAGTGCTTTAAGACGATCCTTATAAACCGCATTAGACTGGTAAAATCAGCTATCCATTCTCTCGAAAAAGACATCTACAGTCCTTGAAGATGCTTGGCTGTAATTATGGACAAGCTTCAAACTAAAGGACTATCGGCAGAGGAGTGGCGAACTCTTAAATGTCAATATGCCAGGTCTAGTTCTGAAAGAAGAGTCGACTTCCCTCCACCAGAACATCCGGAAATGACCACATAATTTTCTTTGACAATTGGAAAAGTCCCTTCACTTAAGTAGGTATTTTCATTGTTGCCAAATACATTTGAGCTCATAGACAAAGATCCTAACAAAATTCATCGAATTTCATCTAACCGGCAAGTTTTTGGTCACATACAATTTGCAGCGCATCTTTATATAGCTCCAGTTCAGTATTGTATTTATCAGGGTCATTAGGATCGCTAGTATCGTAGTCAATTACGCCTTTGATGAGCGAAATGGTAGAAATATCCGGATATTTGATGTCAGAGCCATTAAAATGGTTTAATATAAAATAGATCTCAATATCTCTATATGTAAAGGGTATATGACATAAATACGGTTTAAGGTCCTCATTTTGATTGATATTTTTTAAAAGTGCTTCTGCACTAATCACCAGCAACTTTCGACATTCACCTTTGGTTAAGGGTCGTTTTAACACAAAACTCACAGTAATTTTAGTTTCTTGTTTATTGTCCTGACTACCACCCACTCCTATAATTGATAAAGGCTGAAATATTGTTTGCAGCTCCGTTAGTGTATTCCCAAGCATCTTATCAATGACGACATCTACTTTCGGCATTTTGCTAAGGTCAAATCCTAGTGTAGTATAAAAGGAAAAGCTAAAAAACGAACAACTTGCCAACGTAATAGCTGCTAAAATAAATCTATGCATACTCATCTCTTTTTTAAATAGTTATTTAAATGTCTACTAATCAACGCATTAAATTGTGGGTCATTAGCATAACGATCGTAATAATACACTTGTTTGCAGTATTGTTTGTCTATAAAAGTCGTTGGGACAATGGCAAGCACTGTGATCTGTTTTCTCCGTTCCTTGTCATAAATCATTAATGCTGTATTAACATTTACTATCCCATCATATTCTGCAATTTGCATTACGTATGCTTCTTTAGAATTTCTATCAAACAACTCATTCCAACCCACATGCAAACTTACAATGGCATCAGCCCAGCCCATTCCATTTAAGGCATTTTTTAAATCTTCTTGTTTTGAGTAACAATTGAATGCTCTTTCAAACATTTGATCTTCTTTATCAAAAAAGGAAAACCCAAAAAGAAAAATACTAGTAACAATAATAAAAACTGTAATCAGTTTATTCATCAATTCCCTCATTTAAAAAAATTATAGATTCTCTGACACATTTGTTGAAAAAATGTGGGCTCTTCAGGTTCTGGATTTGGCATGGGGGCAGGGGTAGATTCAGGGATGGTTACCACTGGTCTTTCACTTCGTTGAGTTTGTACAATTTCCAATGCCTTGTCGTAAGTTTCCTCTTCTGTAGTGAATTTGTAGCGAATAGTGCGGTCGTATATATGATATTCTATGCCCCCATTAATCATTGAAATGACAGAAATGTCTGGATCGCTAATGTCAGAACAGTCGGGATTTCTTAAGAATATACGAACTTCCAGATTCCTATAAGGAAAAGGAATATAATATAAATAGGGTTGAAGGTCTTCATTTTGATTAATGTTTCCCAAGAGAGCTTCCGTAATATCCACAAGAAGTTCTCTACACTCATCTTTGCTTAATGACCGATTTAATAAAAAACTTACACCAATCATTATTTCTTTTTTATCTTTCTTACTCCCGCCTACCCCTATAATTGACAAAGAGTATTTTTTTCGTAACTCCGATAATGATGTACCTAATGTTTTATCCAATATAACATCAGCTGTCGGTAATTCATTAAGATTGAACCCTAAGGATTCATAAAAAGAAAAACTAAAAAACAAACAGCATGCGAACGTGAATGGAATCAAAATTAATTTTGTCATACTTTTTCTTACTTAAAAAATTCTCTGAGTCTTTCACAGACTCGTTGAAAAAATGTGGGTTTCTCTGGTTCTGGATCTGCCATGGGGGCAGGGGAGGGTTCAGGGGTCGTTGTTAGTGCTCTTTCACTTCGTTGAGCTTGCACAATTTTCAGTGCTTCTTCGTAGGGTTCTTCTTGTCTAGAATATCCATATTGTTGATTTGGATACCTGACATCATAATCTATGTTATCTTTGGTCAATCCAAACATAAAAATATGTGGATATCCAATACTGGACTGATCTGGGTATCTCAGGAAAACATCAATTTTAATGTTTTTATAACTAAAGGGAACATTATATAAATATGGTTGGAGATCTTCATTTTGATTAATATTCTTCAAAAGCGCTTCTGTAATATCCACAAGCAGTTCTCTGCACTCATCTTTGCTTAAGGAGCGATTTAATAAGAAGCTTACACCAATCATTATTCTTTTTTTATCTTCTTGGCCGCTACCTACACCTATAATTGATAAAGGGTATTTTGATCGTAATTCCATCAAAGTTTTATCTAATACTGCGTTTATTATAGTATCTGCTTTCGGTAGTTCATTAAGGTTAAACCCTAAAGATTCATAAAAAGAAAAACTCAAAAAAAAGCAACATAAAAACATAATATAAGCAACAATTGATCTATTCACAATTCCCTCGTAATTAAGAAATTATTTATACGTCTTTCTAGTACATCCTTAAACGTTGGGCTAGCAAATTCATGATCCCAAAAAGAAGCATCTTTATGCTTCTCAATAACGTGAAAATTATCTTTATTTCTCGCTTTTCCTTCAGGATCAAGATCACAAACAAAATCATGTGTACTCGTATAATGAAAGACTTGCTTACAGTAATCGGGATTTATAAAACCACCCGGAGCAATGGCGAGAACCACAATACGTTGTTGAAACTCTTTACAGAGACTTTCCAACATATTATTGCTATAAATACACCCTTCACTGTGCGCGACTATTAAACATAGGGCATATGAAGGAGTTGTGGCTAAGTAATGGATGACATGTTCACGTAGTACTTTGGTAGCTTCTGTTTTAAAACCAAACCTGGACGCACCAGCACGAACAACATCCCAAACAATATTGATAGTTGTCAGATTACTGACACAATCAATTTGATAGCCATCATGCATATCAGAAAGCCTTTGTCCCGAGCTTTTTATACCTTTAAGCGAATTTTGTATGCCAGGGGCGTAAAAAATTTTCATATAAGGATTATTCCATGTTCCTATCTTATATACTTGAGACTTTAGTCCAATATCATCAGGATCGAAGGCACCGTAGGGAGAAAAAATTCTTCCTCCCATGCAACAACTTACCCAATAACACCCCTTGACAAAAACCGATGGGCGCTCCCTTCTTTCTTCGGGATCTTTTCTGCGTAAATCTGTATCAAACCTGCTTGATCTTATCACATTTCGTCGATCTTCAGCAAACCTGATAGAAGAAATCGATCTTTCTCTTTCCCTCTCCATAAAGTTGGGAAGGGCAAATAGCCCATATAGATCGATATGGTTCAACGGGGCATTGTGGACATAAGCATACAAATTTGGTCCGGCAGCTAAACCAAGAGGATCGGCCGTGACGAAGCGGCCTAAATCGGGGGAATAATAGCGTCTGCCAAAACAGACAAAACCGGTCTCTTCATCGACCCGTTTACAGGAAAAGCGCCAGGGGTTGACTGAAGATATCTCTTTGCCCTCTTTATCGTAAGTCTTGCCGATCCCAAACGCATCTAGACGATAGCTTTCGGCAATTTGTGCTGTGTCGGCATCGAGAAGACAAGCAAGATTGCCATGCAAATCGTGGATCGGTGCATAACATTTATTGCCGATTTCGATAGCGATGGCAGCTCCAATTTCCGCCCCTTGGCCGATGCCAAGCACGCGCAATTCTAAAGCGTTTCCGTCGGCATCATAAGCACCCGATTCATTCTGCCCCTGATATAAATAGAGTACCGTTTGTGTTTCTTGCCAGTTACCAGTGTCATCCAACTGAAATGCACGTTTCGATAATCGTCGGTTGTTCTCATCATAGGAATAACGGAATTGCTGTTTAGCCCTTGTGACGATGGTTAAACGGTCCAGAGCATCGTACGTAAACTCCACTGTAGTATCGCCAGTGGCGCCAGTGGATTGGATTAAATTGCCATTGCGGTCATATGCATAGCTGTTTACGCCGTCAGATGTGATTTGGTTCAAATCGTTGACACTATATTGTATATGATCTTTGCTTAGGCGGTTATTGACGGAATCGTAGGTATATTCATGCGATGAGCCCCCCTCTTCTTTTTCCAGTTGATACAGAGGGTCGTAGGAATAATTCGAGTCAAGATTGCCAACACAGTCTGATGTGCTTTTCTTAAGGATATTGCCGACTTTATCATACGCTTGAATATGGGAAGACCAAGCCGGAGTCTTGATTCCCGATTTTCTTCCCAGGAGATTGATCGTATAGTCGATCGGTCCGGTATTTTTGATCATATCGGCTGAAATGAGATGGTTTGCCAGATCATATGTTTTATAGTGATGAGAATAGAGCTCCTCTCCGGTATTGTTCAGACGGGAGATCGTCTTTAAGAATACATGCGAATAGGTGTAAGAAGATGCACTTCCATCCGGGTAGATGACCTTTGTTGGCCTGCCGATGTGGTCATAGGTATATTGTACACATAGCCCATTGCCTAACGTTTCACTTAAGACAGAGCCGTGGCGATCATAGGTTTTTAGGGTCTTTGTCCCATCATTTAGATTGGTGACAGAAATGGGGTGATGGTTGGCGTCATATTCATATACATAATGGAAGGATTCATCGGAGCCAAAATACTCGGTTAGACGTCCCAAATCATCATAGCGATGATGGATTTTTACCCCGTCTGGTTTTGTGATCTCCTCTTTTTGCCCATATTGGTTATAGTGAATAGAGGTGTGCTTTAGAGTCGGTCCAACGCTTTCATCGATCGCAATAATGCGGTTCATCGAATCATAGGTCAACACATTGACAAGAACCTTTTGCACCTTGTTAGAAGAGATGACATGTTCTGTATGCTTACATGGGTTTCCGTTGAGATCATAACGAATATCCTGTTGCTGAATCGTATAGCCAAAGGGATCTTTTTTACTTGTTTGGACCACTTTTCCCAAGCAATCGCAAATGCGGGTTGTCACTTGGCCACAAGGGTCCGTTGTTTCGCTATAGGGGACTCGTTGTCCCATTTCATTGATATAATCAAAACGGGAAATGGTTCGGACTTCATTGCCATCGGGATCGATGGTCAAGAACTTTTCATCACGGGAATTTCGGTATGATTTGACAGTAGCCTGTCCTGAATGGGTGAAGGAATGGGTCAAAATACATTGGTTCAGATCATCGTAATGGGAAACATCTTTCGTGAGTACATTTCCGTCATGGTCTTCCATCCTCTCTTCAATCACCCGGTTGAGGAGGTCATAAACATTGACTTTGGTATTATGATTTTGGCTATCGAGTTGAGATTTCGTTTTGGCTACGCGCCCGATGGAGTCATACTCATAGGTAGTTTGCCTTTCCCCACTGGTCACTCTGCACACTCTTCCGGCAGCGTCATACTCATACGAGGTCACATTTCCATCCGTATCGGTTTCAGACACTAAATGAAACGCATCGTACAGTTTAGACACCTCGTGTATTTTTTTGCCTTGGAATTCAGTTTGTTCTTTGATCAAACGGCCAAAACTGTCGTACGAATAGTGCTTGGTCAGGCCATTGACAGCAGTAAATGATTTGAGCGTTCCATCCAGATCATATTCCCACTTTTCGGTGGTTCCGTCCGGACTGGTTTTTTGATAAGGTTTACCTCTTGCAGTGAAAAGAGTTTTTGTCACAAAACCTCCACTATCCCGGCTCTCAATGGGGTTATCCATGACGTTATATTTTATATAAGTGGAGGGGGCGACTGCATCTTCATTTTGCTGCAAAACTTTGGGATGGATCGTTTGAACTAACCGGTTAAATGGATCGTAAACATATTGCGTTTCGTTTCCATAAATATCGATTTTTGCAATGCGATTTCCGAGTAAATCATAACGAAATGATTCTGAAAGGCATACCCCATCTGAATGTGTTTCACAAACGCGCACGAGACGATCGGAATAATCATAAGTATATTTTTTGCTGTGATTGGGAATCGGCCCTTCTTCATAAATGAGATTGCTATTGATATCGTATTGCATACTGTGGACCATTCCAAGTGCATCGACAGTTTTTGTGACATTACCCATCGAATCGTATTCGCAGGACAGGGTATATAAATACACGTTATTGCTGTCATAGTGCTCTTGGGCAATCAGGTAGCCTTCGATGGAGTAGCGATTAATGGTTTTTTTCAATAAACATTCTTTGCCGTCTGCTAAATACTTTTCTTCAACAATATGAGGTAAACCAATGGGTGCCACTTGTGTGGACTGGATATATTTAATCAGTCGTGTTGTCACATGACTCAAATTATTGACGTCTTCAGATAAACCATCATCGACAATCTCTTTGCTAAGCACTGCCTGGTCGTTATACGAATAGAATTTCCGTATCTGCAGGCCATCATTGCCTTTAATAAAACAACTTTTCTGCAAATCTGTCCCGGGATAATAAGTAAACGTCGTTGTTGTTTTTCCATCCGATTTTTCCAGGAGAAGATTTTTACCATCATCGGAATATCTAAATGTCTCGACAAAAGATTCACACCCGTTTTTAATGACACGACCCTCTTCATTCAAACGGGGTAAACAGGAATTATGTCCGCTCAAATTTCCATATAAGCTCTCTTCAATGACGTTGCCATTATCATCGTACACATAGCTACGGCAGATATGAATATTGTCTTCACTATCATGTAAAGACCTTGTCAAGAGGTTTGTGCTATCGCGAGTTGTGCAGCATCCCCACAAAAATTTTTCTTTTCTGTATATTGCCGACTGATCCCATTGATGAATGGCCGTCAAACGGCGATGGACCGCATAGTGATAGTCTGTCCGGTGATCAAGGGCATCCCATACAGATGTGTATGGTGTCGATTCTTTATCAACAACATGATATTCGTATCGATGTGTAACGATAGGGGTTTCATCTGGTCCTGCGGGAGCTTTTTGGTTTTTGATCTTTCCTGCTGACCGATTTTTTCCATCATTTTTATTATTCGGGTAATATTCATTAATGAGATAGCGGCCGTCTGGTCTATTCTTACGGGTTAATTGCTCTCCAATATCGCCATCTGCCTGGGAGTACTCATACGTTTCTTTATAACCATTTGAGCATACAGCTGAAGTCAGATAATAACGTCCATGTTTCTCGGAATGTTTTTTGTATCTTGAAAAACGATACGTCACAGAACTATTGTCACTTGCCTGAACTTTTACGCACTCCTTTCCTTTATCCGGATAGGTGACTGATAAATGGCTCAGCACCTGGTTATTTTTATCCATTAATTTAATTTTGCTGACTCGACAGTCTTCATCGCGGGTGGGGAAAACATATTCATAAACGAACCGATTCCCGCTAGCCAAGACTTCTTCCGTCATGTCAAAGACTAAGGATTGATAGATGTTTCTCCGTTTAAATTGAACACAAGATCCGTCTCCTAAAGTGCATTTCAAATCATCTTTTTTTGGAAGATAGATGAGACGGTAGTTTTTTATATTTGTTTTCCCTGCGAAGAGCCCTGAACTATTGGTGACCCCGCACTGAATCGACATTGGGTCTACAGAATGAATTTGCGGTGTTTTTGAACTTTTGGAGTATTTTCCTTTGAACAGTGAAGTTCCACCGCCTCGCTCAATCAAAGTAAGGAATGATTCTTTATATTCGGCAGCAGGAACAAAAACAGATCCAAAATGATTGATATTCCAGCCGTCACATAGACCGCCCAAGCCCCAATAGGAACTCACATAATTGCGTTCATAGGTAAGGGGGATTGGTCCTGCGACCGATATATCGGTGCCCATTTCATAATACTGCCCCGATATCACATTGACAGACCCATTAACAAAACCTGACGGATTTCCCTTTAATGCCTCTACGGGAAGACGGTCTGTTTCGCCAAGCTCAGAGTAGAGATACCCAACATTCACGAATAGATAGAACAAACATAAAATGGTTTTTGCACGTGTCATGATAACATCCATCATTAAATAGCTGATTTAAAGAAATGGATGCTATCATTTAGTATCTATTTTTAAAACTATAAAGATTTTTGTAATATTTATTTAAATAAATTCATATTACAAAAAGTAAAAAATAAATATTAACAGTCCGGGCGTGTTGTAACAAGGTAAATGTTCACGTGGTAGCTTCGTTATATACCAGGCCTTCAGCCTGAATTGTAGTGAGTAGACCTGGTGAACATGTACGTAACAAGTGGTTTCGTAAAAATTATGTTCCCAAAGATTCTATTTGTAGCGATTTTATTTTTGAGTCACTTGCAAAATACACAAACAACTTCAAAAGTTCAAAAGGTTCACAAGTTCAAAAACACCTATTTTACAATTATTCTCTTTGAAGTGTTAATTACTGAAAAGCTAAAGGGGGACATCATTGATTTGGAGGAGAGGCCCAATAAAGCATTAAGCCTTTTTCATTCACTTCTCTGTCATCCAATAGGAAGAAGATATCAGCAGACCGCGTGTTGTGGTGGTTTCAATGGGGCGAATTTCTTGAATATGGAGCGCCTTCATGATAGCCAATGTCAAAATACAGTTTGAGACATCCAGGTGGGCAAATGGATTATGAAGCTCTTCATCTGTTTTATTTAAAGAACTTTCGATAAAATTTCGCAATCCACTTCGGGTAATAACTTCACCTTCAGAAGCGTAAGGACGAATACTATGATAAAACAGCCGACCGATTCCAAGAACAGTCCCTTGGGCCCGAATCTTCTCTTTAATAATCGGGTAAGCTTTTCGCCCAAATGCCCGGGCATAACTATCAGCAGCCCTAAGATCTTCTTCACTTATTGGATTGGGTGAAATAGTATCTTCTATGTCATTTTCCTGTATTGCATCGACAATGTAATTTTTAAATGCAACCGAGCCCATTTGCTCGCCCATGTAAACTGTTAAGCCTTCGTTGTTATTGGCAGTGGTAATTTGGAGGCTTCCTGTGCCGATATCCCAAACAATAGCTTCTTTAGGATTATACTCGCCTGATGCGAGAGCACTGAAAAAAGCAATCTCACCTTCCTCCCTTTGTGGAATAATCTGAACGTGAATTTTTGTTTGTTTTTCGATTTCTGTAATAAATGCTTTACTGTCATTCGCTTTGCGAAACGCTGATGTCGCAATGGCTACAATCTTTTGAACTTGGTGTTGATCTGCTATTTCCTTAATTTCTTTAAAAACTTTTATTCCAAGGTCTTTCGTTTCCCGATCAAAAGTGCCATCTGTGGATTTGTCAAGGGAGGCTTGATAAGGGACTGGAAAAGAAGTATCTAAGATGACCTGAACGATTTGATTTGTTTCTGTATCAACGTCTGCTATTGCCACTTTTGTTCCGCCAGAACCAATGTCAATGGCTGCCCGCCGTTCAATATCGGCATTAACTTGACTAAATGCAGAAATTACAAAAAATATTATTAAATAAAAGCGCATCAGATAAACCTCATTATTATTTGTTTGTAAAAATAAATAATAACAGTGTTTTTAATAAAAATCAAATAAAATCTAATTAAATGTTTAATAACAAAATTGAATAAATCTTGTTATTAAACATATTTAAGCATTAAGCCGCTTCTTCAAGTTCTTCGCGCTCTTCGAGAACAATCTCCTCTACATTTATTTGAGGCTTTCCTGGAACTTGAGTACCGATTGTAATGTGGAAATCATGGTCTTTTAATCTTGATGAAAGACCGTAGCTTTCGCGGAGTTTTTCTAATTCTGGGGCAGCTACAGCCAATAACCAAAGCTTTTTCATCTTGTTATCTTTATTCAATTTCACTGTTCGCAATTCCATGACAGTGAAAGTGAATTCCTGGTCCAGCTCTTTAATTTCCCAGATTTCATTCATAATCTGTTCATTTTCATACATAACGCTGATATGTGCTCCGATCCCTTTTTTGCTGGTATAATGCCGGGGAGGAACAATTTTACCTTGAGCTTCGATCAATGGCAGGGCTTCAGCAATAAAATCTCTGGATACCTCAACGTACAAGTATCCGTTGTCTTTTTGCTTTAAAATGCCTCTTTGTTCGAATTGAACGATTTTTTCAATGACTTGTGGCTGATTTTCCACTTGATAGTCTACAGCCGCGAAAACGGGAGAAACTAGGGACGTTGTCAGAATGACGAGAAGACAGATTTTTTGGATAAAGTTTTTCAACATGATAGCTCCTTTTTTTGTTGAATAAGTGTTTATCCTTACAAAGCATAAAACAATTGTAAATTCGGTTCAACAAAAATCGTATCTAAACGAATTATATTTAATTGTTTATGTATTATAAAGTTTTATAATCTGACATTGCCTAATATTCATACTTGAAGTTTAAATCAAGTTTTGTGAATATAAATTTTCGTTCTTTTTTGGTTGCCAATACATCTGGCAAACTGTAGCACTTGCTGTAGCTTTTTGTGTGCGAAAAAAGAATGAGACTGTTAATAACTATTTTTTAAATAGGAGCAAGATGTCTTTTGTCTGGCCAATAGATAGTTCACCCTTGACATGGAATTCTTTTGAAAAAGTCCTTTCTTTTGATGAATTAAATAAAAAAGCTGAAAAGTTTGCACGTGAAGACCAAACACTATTAAAAAATATTAAAAGTAAATTGAATGACCCGAATTTTCAAAAAAATCCAGATAAGTATCTTGATGATTTAATTAGCGCATACTGTTGCTTTGATAAAACACCTCTGGAAATCAGGATTCTTAATTTTTTTTTATTATATGTTAATTCATATAAATTAGAATTTCCTGGCGATGCAAACATCTCTCAGAATGTTAATATTGCCAGTGAGAAATTATGTGAAAATTCCTCCTCAGACTACTAGAAATCTTCATTCAATTGGAATACCAATGCAATGCTTGTTACTTAACTTAAATCGCTTACTTTCGAAAAAGATAGCGATAACATGTGTCTTTCCCGCCTTTTCGTTTTTATCATGCATCAGCCTTCAGGCTGAATTATTCTTTACTCCAGAGATGATCTCTTCGCATCTTAGAGAATACTCCGAGGAAGAAGTCAGGCTATTGAATAAGGACCTGAATGTCGTAAGAAGTGTCTGTCTGGATGATACCCACAATACTGCACCTCGCTTTTATTTAGCCACTGCAGGTGCCCCAGGAGCCCGTAAGACAACGATTTTGGAAAAGTTCATTCCCTTGCATCCTGAATACCAAAGTGGCGTCTATTTAGATCCCGATCCGCGAACGTTAAAATTTATGGTCCATACCTACTACGCTATGTCTTTGAGCCCATTTGTCATAGCAGCAACAAATAGTTATGACCAAGTGATTCAGAATGCCTATAGAAAGTGGCGAGCTGGTTCAAACTATATCGTCTTATCTCTGCTTGAAGAAGCTTTTACTAAAGGTCGTAGTATTATCTATGGCACAACTTCTACAGGCACTCATATCCCGAACTTCTTTGCCAAGCTCAAAGAAAATGATTATCAAATTATATTGCTGCTTTGTTCTTGTCCTGAAAATGTCCGTCACGAAACTGTCGGCTACCGCAATAGCGTTGTTCGTTTCTATCAATCATCTCCCGAAGAGGCAGTTGCCAAGGGTGTGCTTTTTCCTCAAAGGATGGGATCTTACTTTACTTATGCTGATCGAATGTATTTTTACTGGAGCGATAGCCTATTTGCCCCAGAAAGGCTTGCGGGTGTTTGGGAGAGCGGTGAGTTAATACTTCATGATAGTGATGCTATGAAGCAATTTATAGATAAATATGAAGCTGACAGAAAGGCTCTTCAACAAGATGGTATAACGATTCCTGCTTTCGAGACTTTCCTCAAAGAAAATCTTAATTCTTAGCTGAATTCCTTTGGATTTTCAGCTATAATTTCGATTTCTTTGCAGTCGCATGATCTTATTGTTTTTCTACTTTCGACCCCGGCTAGCGCAATTTTCTCTCATCAAAAAGAACCCTCATAGTTAAATTCGATTTTTGTTTTAAGATTATTCAGTAATGTCTTCCATGGAAGAATTTGTTCCTTTTGCATTCTACCCACAACAATGCCTGGAGCAATTCCTACAGTCTTAGCGAACTTAATTACCGAATTTTTATTTTGAGCTATTTCATGTAAGTGAGTTGCATATTCTGAGGGTATAAGAATATTAGTAGCGAAATTATTTGCTTCCTCTTCCTCATCAGTTCCAAGTTGTCCCTCAATATCGATATAGAAAATCCTTTTAGCATGATAAAGGATGTGTGCTGCCTCATGAAAAAATGAAAACCAAAATTGGTCGTTAGATTTGTATCGATCGCTTAACATGAGAAGTGCTTTATCAGGTCCTAACCAACAGGTAGCCCCATGAGCTGAACACCCTTTTGGTGCAGGAACTAAAGATATAGCAACACCAGCATCTGCGCACAGCTTCTTAAGTTCTTTAGTTATTTTTTCCATGTTCTCTTCTTTAGTTAACTTTCGCACCATTTGCAAAACGTCTTTAAATCTTTGGGCATCATATGGTTTACAAACAATTGCCTGAGCTAAAAATTCACATTGACGAATCCATGCTGCAACAGCTCCTTTTTGTTTTTCTTGAATTGTAGGTGAACGGAAAGCAGCTAAATTTCTCATCCACTTCTCTTCCCAAACTTCAACTGATGCTACGCCAAAAAAACGAAGGCAGGCAGCTACTTGTTGTGACTTATCTGAATAATGCCTTATCCATCCAAATTTGATCATATCATTTAGAGGTAACTGCTTAAGCCATCCAATATAGGCTTTTAATGAAGAAAATTCTTCTTTTCTAGCTAATGCTTCCCGATATTTTATCTCTCGTGTTAACCAAAACCCTGCTGTACCACCGAGAACCCGTTCAAGTTTCAATGCCGTTTCTTCGTTTATTCCAGCATCACCTTTGATTAACAAGTTAACGTGTTTAGGAGTATAATCCAATCGCGATGCCAGCTCTTTTTGAGTCCACGTCCGCTCTTCTAATAAATCAGCTATCGTGACTCCAGGAGGTGGAATCAACCAGTCGCCTATAAAACCTGTTAATTCATCATTCATGATAATCCTCGATTTCTACAATCCTTACCATCGTCACCATTTTCCAGTCCACTGTTCCGTCCGGATTTTTAGGGGTCGGGTCATTAGCCGGCTCAAAAATTAAACGGATCATGTTAGTCAAATCAACAGCATACTGACCTTGACGACTATATAACAGCGGGTGTGGTCTACCTGCAGTCAATTCCGTAACATTTGAGGCAGCGTCCAAGTCAGCAAGTCGCGCTTGTATTTTAATGGCAAGCTGACCAAATTTTTGCTTGAGCAATTTGGATGATTGGCAAATTTTCTGAAGCTTTTTATCGGTAAAATAAATTTCCAATTTGAGTCCACTCCACTTTTGTGGAATTAATTCTCTTAACCATTTTGGTTAATAGATTACACAAACTTCACTTTTTTTGGAAAGATAATTCGAACATAAGGAGAGATCTGATTTCCTCCCTTGTTATTTATGAAGATGTATAAGCTCCAGAAAGCGTCCGGCCATTTTTGGATTTTTTAGCCTTATATCATCTCTTGGGACTGAACCAGAGTTAGGAAAATGCTTTAGAAGCCATTTCAGGGACAAATTCAGGTCAGTTGGAGCTCCAGCTGCCAATTGTTGAATAATGGTTTATCCTTACAAAGCGTAAAGCAATTGTAAATCCGGTTCAACAAAATCGTATCTAAACGAATTATATTTAATTGTTTACACATTTTCTGAAGATGCATATTTTTCCTTTGAATGACAAACGAATTTTCTGTACGCTATATGATATATACAGCTCATTGGTCTGTTGCGATAGATAAATTTGAATCACCGTTAACCAAAAGGAAAAATATGAATTTCCGAAAATATTTGTGGTCCACTTTAGCCTTATTTGTCTTTATATTTTTTTATGAGATGTTAGTACATGGTTTTATTCTTATGGGAATGTATGAAGCAACGATAAATGTATGGAGAGATTTTGCAGAAATGGAAGCAAGGATGCCCTTAGCAATGTGTTTTCAACTCGCATTGTCAGCATGGTCGGCTTTTGTATTTTCTCAAGTTTACCCGGAAGGGGGGATTAAAAATGGCTTACTCTTTGGTCTTTTTTTTGGTGTATTTGCCGGGATTCTTACAGCTTCTTGGTACTTATGGCTAAAGGTGCCGGCAACGCTTGGGTTAAGTTGGTTAATTAGCGGCATTGTAGAGGGGCTTGGAGGAGGGCTTGTTTTAGGTTCGATTTATCGTAAATAGATTCTCCCGTTAAAAAGGTCAAATATTTACGCGATAGGCGAGTTTTTACAAAGTAGCCGGGTCGTCTCAACCTAGGTCAAGGCCGAGACGGCCTTGTTACCTTTCAACTATTTACGCGATGGGCGAGTTTCTATAAAGTAGCCGGGTCGTTTCAACCCAGGTCAAGGCCGAGACGGCCTTGTTACCTTTCACCCCCATTTTTTCTAATTCAAAAGGTTCAAGATGTTAGATAGCAGCAAGAATTTAGTTAAAGGCCGAACAGTTTTTATCACAGGGGCTTCCAGTGGTATTGGCAAAGCTTGTGCTGAGCACTTTGCAAAACTAGGTTCCCGTTTGATCATCACAGCGAGAAGGCTGGATCGTTTAAATACAACAGCAACAGAGCTTTCCGCAAAATACGGGATCCAATGCATCCCTATGCAACTCGATGTCCGGAGTCACGAACAAATCGAAAAAACGTTTACAATTCTTGCAGCTGAGAAAATCGAAATAGACATCTTAATTAACAATGCAGGTCTAGCCCTCTCTTCAGACAAAATTCAGGATGGAAAGCTTAGTGATTGGGAGACTATGTTTGACACAAATGTCAAAGGACTTCTCTACGTCACAAAAGCTGCACTTCCCTTCATGCTTAAGAAAAATCACGGTCACATCATTAATATTGGTTCCGTTGCGGGTCATGGATGTTATGCTTCCGGAAACGTCTACTGTGCAACGAAACATGCTGTGAGAGCGATCAGCAAATCGTTACGTCTCGATCTGTCGGGAACGGCAATTCGGGTCAGTGAAGTTGATCCGGGTGCCGTTGAAACAGAATTTAGCGAGGTTCGCTGGAACGATAAGGAAAAAGCTAAAAAGTTATATCAGGGATTTACCCCATTAATAGCAGAAGATATTGCTGATGCTGTTGTCTATTGCGCAACGAGACCATTGCATGTGAATGTGGCTGAAATCATCGTTTTTCCTCAAGCGCAAGCCTCTCTTACAGATATTTATCGACAAGGAGATACTACAAAAGATGTATTCGCGATTACTAAATCAAAGCACTGAGACACTGGCTGTGAACGTTTTATAAGGTGTTTTTACTCGGATTTTAAGATTATGACCTTTAAAAACACCTGGGAAAAAGCAGACCAACATTTTCAACTGGAAAAGCAGACGATCGAAAATATGGTGCGCCTTGCTTTACCAAATAAAACATTGGCTTTCTATGAAGTCATTTCAGGTGGATGTGCCAACCTTAACATTAAATTCAGCTGCACGAATAGTTCTACCCCTTTACTCCTTAGAATTTATTTGAGGGACAAAGATGCTGCATATCGGGAACAAAAGCTGGCAACTTTAGTCAAAGATTCTATTCCCGTACCCGAAGTCTATTTTGTTAACGATATAGATGATTATCGATTCGCAATAGTCGACTATAAACATGGGATAACTTTGCGAGATCTGCTTTTGAGTGGACGAATGGATAATATTCAAGAGGTCATGGTAGAGGTTGGATCGGCTCTCTCTAAAATTCAAAGCCACCGCTTTCCACAATCTGGTTTCTTTGATAACGACCTTCACATTAAAGATTCAATATCAGCAGATTTCTGTATAACATATACTAAAAAATGTTTAATGCATCCGACAACAATAAAAAAAATCTCCAAAGAAGATATTTCTAAAATACATCACCATCTTGAAAAGTACCATTTTCTATTTCCAGATGGCACTCAAAGCAATCTTGTACATGCAGATTTTGATCCGGCGAATATCTTAGTTCAACACATCCAGGGAAAATGGAAAATATCGGCTATTTTAGACTGGGAGTTTGCTTTTTCAGGATCAACGCTTTGCGACATGGCTAATATGCTCCGTTATGCACACCACATGCCTCCTGAATATGAAAGAGCATTTCTTTATGGTTTACAAAGTGGGGGCTTTCAGCTTCCACAAAATTGGAGGATCAGCATCTTTTTACTGAATTTGCTTTCACTTCTCGATTGCCTTATCCATTGCCCTCCAGAACAACGACCCAATCAATGCGCGGATATTTGTGAACTTATCTCCTTCATCATTCAACATTTGGATAATTGTCATGTACTCTAGCTCCTGAAACCTAAATCATGCGTGCAGTTGCTTAATCCCTTGCTCATTCGGAGGGGCTTTGCAAATACTTCCCAAGTCACTTAAATAGTCCAAATCTGATAAGTAAACATACTGATAAAGATCCCGGACAAATGTGCTATCATCTGTTCTGCAAGCAATCTCAATAATTTTTAAACCATCTTTCCCAGATTCGCTTTGAAATGAATTTAATTTTTCTGTAAGTTCTTTATCTAAATTCTCTTCAGTTTCAGGATTCGCGCAAAGAAAAAATAATCTAAGCGTAAATAAGCCTTCAGGATTCTCTTTTCTCGGTTGCCAATCTATATACTGGTAGGGAACTGATTCATGTATCGGGCTTAGAATTCCTTGATCGTCATAAAATTTCTTCTCTAAACATTTTTTTATTATTTTAGAAAGATTCCCCATTCTTTCTACTAATAAATCTGGGAGAGCAGTTCGTGTAATTGAGCGCCCATACCAACCTGCGAGCTTATCTCCTGCATTTTCTTCTAAGTTAAGTTCTTTAGATGGTTTCATTTCAAGTAATCGCTTTCTATTAAACATAAACCGTTTATTAATATCGCACTCTATACATTTAAATTTGGGATGATCAAGAAGTCTAATCTGTAATTTCCGCTGATTTTTACCTGTGGCTTCTTGGGAGCGTGGATTATACTCATCCAATAATTTTATAACCATTGCCTCAGCATATGGATCAGCTTCAAATCTTCTGGAGACTAATGTGCAAGATTGAGTGCAGATAATCAAAAATTCATTGCCCGACAATGATATCTCAGTTTCAGCTATAGTTATTTTATTTAAAACGCCTCTAGGATCAAAAAGGGAGCCTTGGCGCCAACCATTGAAGGAAATTTGTCTTGCTAGAGCCAAATCATCTTCGTCATTTTGTGAAATTGCATTAAGACTCATATGAGGTTGTCACTTCTCTAATATCGCGTAGAAAGGCATTTGATTTAATCTGTTCGGAGGAAAGCTGCTTAGCAAGCTCACGTTTTTGTTCTTTTTCTGCAAGGGGCCATAGATGAGACAAAGCTAATTTTATAGATTTTTCATCTAAATCTTTTTCTTGAAATAACAAAGATAAAGGTTGTTGATTTGGAATAATTCTTGACCAAAACCTGTAAAGATTGCGTAAATCTGCAATTTTATTCTCACTAAGCAATGTGTAAATTTTTTCTAATCTTTCCTGATTGTGTGGACGAATAGCCCCACCGTTAAGCCAGGCATACACTGATTTTCTTTCTACAAAAGTGATTTCTGCAATTAATGCAATGGGCAATCCTTCATTTTTAAGCCACTCGACAATTTCATTAGAAGATAGGAGCCTGTCTTGCAATGAAATTTTTGCATTTTTTATCTCTTTAGGACATAAATACGCGGTAGCTTGTGGAATGTGCATTTGAGGATAAGACATAAATGCATTTGCGTTATCGACAGAAGAACCAAAAACTAATCCAATGCCCATGAGTGTAGTGATGGGAGTTATATATGTAGAATTGAATGAATTCATAAGCTTACTTCCATTCCTTATGTGCAAAATCAGTTCCTACAGTTTTAAAAACAGAACTTGAAATGGCTCGAAGATTCGTCAAATCTTTTATTACTTTTTTTGTGTCAATTTTTACTGGTTGTTCAAATGTAATAAAATGATCAATATCAATGAGGGCAAAATCTGTTTGAGGTCTTTCTTTTATCCATTGGTTTTTCAAAATCAGAGGAGATTGAAGTTCAGGTGGCAGAGTGAATTGAGGATTTCTTAGTGATTGTAGCCTTAATTCTCCAATTTTTGTTTTATATCTGGCTGCATATGCACTTTGAATTATGGACAATTCTGAATCTGTTGGTTTATTTGGTAGAACCCAAGCGTGTATATATTCATTTAATTCGTGTTTAGACTTTGGGGTTATCAAATTCACATATCGGATTCCGATAGACCTTATCCATTGAATACCTATTTCTGGTAATTTTAACAGGGCTTCCATTCCAAATTGAAATCTTTCAACAAAGTTTTCGAAATCTTGATAATCAATTGAGTGCAAATACAATCCATGTTCAGTCAGAATAAACCCCCATTTTTTGTCTATCGAAAGAAATTGAGCTAACCTACTTTCTTGCTGCCCAGTGTGTATTCCCTGAGGACTAAAATCAGCTGTATAAACAGGAACTTTAACTTCATCTAAAAGAGGATATTCATTCCTGATTTTGTCTAGAAAATTGTCTATAAATCTTTCTACAACCGGAATTTTAGGAAATTGCACCATCCCTAATGTATAAACAAGCGGTGCGTGCTTTAAACGAGTAGTCATCGATACCTCCACTTACTATACAGTCTAGTAAACATAAAGAAACTTTACAATCTAAATCTTTTTTGCGACATTAAATTTCAAAGAACTTGATAGTTCTAGAATTTATCAAGACAGCAATCTCTATAAAGGTATTTTTGGATGACTCAATTGATTTCAGAAAAGAGGGCGATTACTTTTGTTATCCTCTTAGGCATTGTCAGTCTTTTCGGCGACATGACCTATGAAGGTGCTCGTAGTATCAGCGGTCAATATTTAGCTGTTTTAGGGGCAACCGGGACTATTGTAGGTGTTGTGGCAGGCTTAGGAGAGCTCCTTGGTTATAGCTTTAGACTGGTATCCGGGTACATAAGCGATAAAACGGGAAAGTATTGGTTAATCACTTTTATTGGATATTTTCTCAATTTATTTGCAGTCCCTCTCCTGGCTTTAGCAGGAAATTGGCCGTTAGCAGCTTCCTTAATAATACTAGAACGTTTTGGTAAAGCTATTCGCACGCCTGCCAGAGATGCGATGTTATCTTATGCAACAAAGGAAACGGGACGAGGCTGGGGTTTTGGTTTGCACGAAGCAATGGATCAAACAGGAGCCATTATAGGTCCACTAATTGTCAGTTGCATTCTGTATTTTAAAGGTACTTTTCAGACTAGTTTTGCAGCGCTTCTTATCCCGGCCCTATGCGCGATGAGCGTTTTAATCGTCGCGAGAATGTTATATCCACGTCCTCAAGATTTAGAAATTCAAACCATCGCTATAAAAAATGAGGGTCTCACTAAGAAATATTGGCTCTATATTATCGCGATTTCTTGTGTTGCTGCCGGGTATGTTGACTTTCCTTTGATCGCTTTTCACTTTCAAAAAATCGCAACGATTCCCGATGTTTGGGTTCCTGTTTTTTTCTCAATCTCTATGGCTTCTGCAGGATTGGCAGCCTTAATTTGCGGCCGGCTTTATGATAAGATTGGATTTTCTGTTTTACTATTTGTGACAGCTCTTGCTTCGTTATTTGCACCTTTAGTTTTTTTAGGGGGATTTTATCTCTCTTTAATAGGCATGATTCTATGGGGGATAGGCATAGGTGCCCAAGAATCTATTATGCGTGCAGTGGTGGCAAATATGGTGCAAATGAATAAAAGAGGAACAGCCTATGGCATCCTAAATATCTGGTTCGGAATTTTTTGGTTTTTGGGGAGTGCTTTAATGGGCTTTTTATATGATGTTTCTCTGATATCTTTAATTATTTTTTCTATTGGAGCTCAATTGGCAGCAATACCCATCTTATATGCTGTAAAAGAGGCGGAATGAATGCCGTTATACCGAAGGGAATCGCGTTCGGTATAATTGCATCTTTTACCCCGGAGATTATGGAAAAGACAGCCTGATCGCTTAAAGGCAAAATGGAGATCTCACTTAAGAGAAAAAATGATCATACCGGGTCGCTGGTCGTTTGATTATTCTTAAGATGGATTCGAATTCTTTCTACACCTTTGTTTGCTCTATCCCGCTTGAGCTCGATTGCTCCTACTTCTCCGGTCGAACGCACATGAGTGCCTCCACATGGAACTGTGGCAATACCAGTTAGCCTCCAATAACGAGTTTGATTCGTTTCATCGAGAAATCCTTTTTCGATGGGGAGGTCGGCTGCAATAATCTTATTGTACTCTTCGAGTAGCTTTGGGAAGTATACGGCAATATTTACGTCACACTCAAAATCGATGCGTGCACCATTTTCAGCAATATGGGCTCCTCTTTTTTTGATTATTGTGTCAATTTCTTCCGCTTTAAGTTCGACACCTTCCGGTGTCTCGTTAAACAAGCGATTCATGAGCACAAGAATCAACTCGCACGTAAAATGCAAACGCATTAATCGGTTGCGGCGTAACCAGTCTATTTTCATGGTGACATTTGTCCCCGGTACAAACCTGTGTCCCTCGGGAAAGGTGTAGTAAATCAAAAAAGGGGCGCACTTATCCATTTGTGATGACAGGGCTTTAATATCATTGACTGTCACTGTATCGCTTTCTTGTCCTCCACATTCTGAAAAGCCGATTGTTTCAGCAAAAACAACAACATTGCCATCGACGTGGCTTACAACTGTTTCAAGGCTTTGTTGGTAAGGATTATCCCAAAAGACCTTTTTCATGAAGACTCCTTTACAGAAACGATTTGTCCGCCAGTTGCCTTCTGCAGCTCTTTTGCAGGCAAACTAAACACGGCATTGGGCGTGCCGGCTGCCGCCCATAGGGTTTCGTATTGGAGCAGATCTTCATCTATGTAGACGAATGATATGGGATTTTTATGTCCTAGCGGCGGGATGCCGCCTATGGCAAAGCCTGTAATTTCCCTGGCAAAGTCGGCATCCGCTTTTGAAATCTGTTCACCTGCATATTTTTGGATAAATTCTTCATTTACCCGATTTTTTCCGCTTGCAAGTACAAGAACGGGCATATGTGTTTGTTTTGTACGAAAAAGGAGGGATTTTACGATCTGTCCGACTTGACAACCGATTGTCATCGCAGCATCGTTTGCGGTGCGCGTGCTCGCATCAAGTTCGACGACTGCAAACCCCAATCCTTTTTCGCAAAGGGCTCTTTGTACGATCTGTGCGCTTTTGCTAAGTATTGTCATACAATTCTCCTATAAATTTTGTCCGTTATCTTGTATATTGAGTCTATTTTAGCATATGTGCGCTATAACGCACAAGTAATTTTTACTAGAATTTTTCATGATGGAAATATTAAATCGCATAGCATCAGTTTTAAAGGCACTGCGAAAGGAACGTGGGTGGAGTCTGGATAAGGCTGCGCAGGAAACAGGCGTAAGTAAAGCAATGCTTGGTCAGATTGAACGTGCGGAATCGAGTCCAACCATTTCTACGCTATGGAAGATTGCGAGCGGCTTTACAGTCCCTTTTTCCCTTTTTATAGCAGATGAGCAATCGGACTACAGCACCGGCCAAACAAAAGCCCTTCACCCAAGCGATGACAAAATTAAGGTGCTTCCGATCTTTCCTTATGACGAGAAGCTGCACTGTGAAATATTTTTAATAGAGCTTTTACCCGGCTGTGAGCACCTGTCTCCTCCTCATCAACCAAATGTTGTCGAGCACGTACTTGTGGCTGAAGGGTCGATGGAAGTTCTTTTGAATCACACCTGGAAACCATTGACAAAAGGGGAAGGTCTTCGCTTTTGTGCTCATCAAGCTCATGGCTACCGCAACTTGTCCAAGAAAAATTCAACCATATATGATATCATTCACTATCCAACAAGAGAGTCAAGGTGTTCGATATAAATCAGCGGGATCATCCATTTTTTAGCCATTTCAGGTAATCGACGAAATGCAGCCGGAGAAATTTTCGGAGTTTTTGTGAGAAGCTGCGTGGATAATAGACTGAGCTTCCGATTACCAGAACATCGGGGCCTTCTCCTTCTGTAAGATATCTTAGTGTAAAACCATCGATGTCGATATGACCTGTGTGTTTCATTGGGTCCTTTTTTACATTGCTTAGTGGTTTTATCAACCATAGAAGGAGGTTATCATCTAATGTGACCAAGGTAACAAGGCCGTCTCGGCCTTGATCTTAGTCGAGACGACCTGGCTACTTTGTAAAAACTCCCATCGCGTAAAATAAGATTGCAAGCGATAAAAATGTTTCCTCTTGCGAATCCAAGTCTGTTTCCATATTCTTAATAATTTTTGCGTCTTTAGATAGCTCTTAGCTGCTCTAAACCTTTATCAATTAAAGTGTCTAAGGTTTTACTGATTGATTTATGCATTCTTTGTGCAGTTTTAGCAATAAGGTAATGACGTTCGCTATCTGTCCGATAAAAGATTTTACCCTTGAAATGATCTCGATCAATTGGTTCAGGAATTGGCTCACCTTTTTCTTGATAGATCTCTATCGCACAAGCAATAAGGTCTCTTATTACGTTCATGCCTTCGTCCAGACTTTCGGAATCTGTGCAGATACCTGGTAGCTCATTGACCCTAATAATATAATAACAGGATCCCTCATGGGTTTCTGTTTCAATGGTATAGGTCCAAGGAAGATTCAAATAGTAATCTAATCCTTTATTGTCCTTCGTTTTTTTCATTTTGCTCATAATCTTTTACAACCTCCTCCAACATTCGAATTTGATAGGGCAGAAGCTGGGATCGCTTTCTAAGAGATATGTTCTTTTGATATCCTTCCTTCCAAAAAATAAAGTGAGAGCTCCCTGGCGATCTCATCTTGAAACCTAGTTTAAGTAGAAAAATTTCCGCTTCTTCGTAGGAGACATTCTGGCTGTTCTTGATTTTCAGTTTGATCTTTTCAAATTTACTCATACCTTGATGATATCGAAAGCGATATCAAATGTCAAGATGTATCATATATTGTCCAAACTCATCACCAGATCTGGAAATCTTTCGGTATCTTGGATAAAAACGTTGGCACTTTTCAACTTTTTCATACGTTATTATTACTAACCAATCTGGCAAATCCATGGGCAACTGGTGGGCTAAACCACGTTGAAATCTGCTTTTTCAATATATGTAGCTGGCGGTAGCATTTATACCTGACGATCAGAAAGAAAATAAGGTATTCTTTCCTTTAACATTGTAATAGCACAGACAAGCGGACTCATTGCAATTGTGCGTGGTGCTAAATTTCTAAATAATAATCCGTGAATCCCTTCTTGATGAAATATTATTTTTGCAGTTGTTCTGAAATTATTACTTTCAAACCCCGCTTGGTGCATCCGTGTCTTGATTATATCAAATGGGTGCATTAAAAAGGCGGCCACAGCCCCAGATGATAACCCAGAACAAACTTCGTGTACGAAGGGATTAGGTACAACGGGTTGAAGTTTTTCTTTTGCAATATCGTTGAATGCGCGTACACCGAGATTAAGGCTAATATCCCTTCCTGCTGTTGCAACGGATCCTTTAAAAACACCCTTGCATATACCCTCTGTCAGATAAATAGTTTTAAAGTGATCTGTTAATCTTCTCCCATACAGTTGCTTTCTGATCATCAATTGTTCGCAACTTGCATTGAGGGGTGCTCCTGGTATGGCAGCAAAGCAGCTGATCGCCAAATTGCTGTTCGTACTTAAAACCCCATTGTTGTCTTGTAAATGCTGTCTGCCTATATTGTACGTCGCAAAGGCCGCACTTTGTGCTAACGATCTGCTAAGAGAATGAGGAAAAAAAGGTAAGTGAAGGTCTTTTATCTCTATTTTATATGTATGCATCCAGTAACATTCTGTAGACAAGTAATTTTTTAAAGGTTTAGCCGGGTGAGTGAAAGCAAGTGCAAGGGTAGTGCATACCCCTCCATTTACAAAATCTCCACATGGAGTTAGTTGTGCTGGACCTATAGTCATTTTATATTCCTCCTATTCATTGATTCCTGATATGGGATCTTAACAATTTATTTATATAGAACATAGTCCGATTTTTAGCTATAGTGGAGAATAGAAAAGAAGTTTAACCGTAACTTGAGAGTCAGGAGAAAAATATGAGTAAAGCTGTCGAAAACCTTCTAAAAGCACAACAATTCGCCATGAGCATTCGCCCTAAGGTAGGGGGATTCCCGTATCTTGCTGAAGCTTTAAGAAAAGCTGGTATCACTCGGAATATTTGGAACCTTCCTTCGTGCCAGAGTATCTATCTTACTGAGCATGGTCCTGTTGTAACTCAAGGTACGTCCCTTATTAACACGACTGCAGATATACCTCTATTTGATCGCGAGGCTCTAATAAATGCATTAAAGATCGATCAAGCAGGTCAAAGCTCTTTTCCGGAATTCTTAAAGGCTTGTTGGGAGGCAGGAGTGGTGAGTTATATTGTAGACTTTAGAAAAAGAGTAGTCATCTACTATGGCGTTTCCGGGGAACCCTATTCTGAAAATTACCCTGCTGTGGAGCTGGGAAGTGGCGACTAAAACGAAAAAATAGTTCATTCAGATACGCTAGTCAATTACAAAGAGATGAATGATGAAAGAATCTCAAAATAAGCGCGAAGTATTTGATTTTAAGTCGTTGCCGAGCTTTAATAAAGAAGCACCCTCCCTCAAACAATTTCAAGCAAGAGATGGGGCGTCATTGAGTTATCGCTTTTATGACAGCCAAAATAAAGATCGCATTATCATTCTCTTACATGGGTCCAGTGCTCATGGCGAATATCTTCATCTTTTAGCAGACTATCTCAGTTCAAAAAGAGGTGTCGGTCAAGTTTATATTCCTAATTTACGCGGGCATTATATGTCGGGCGCATCACCTGGCGATTGTAGTTATATCGGACAACTCGAAGATGATCTTGTTGATTTGATTAATTGCTTTAAGCTGGATGAAAAGGAAATTTATCTTGTTGGACATTCAAGCGGAGGTGGCTTAGCGATACGTTTTGCTGGTAGCTCTTACAAAAATTTAATTCAAGGATATGTCCTTTTGTCACCGGCTATTCCAACTGCCCCCTCAATGAGGCAAGGAACTGCAGGAGGTTGGGCAACGGTTTCTATTACCAGAATTATAGTGCTTTCCATTCTCAATTTAATGGGGATAAAAAAGTTGAATCATACTCATGTCATTCGGTTTAATAGGCCAACTGAGTATTGCGACGGTACGGAAACCCTTTCTTATTCCTTCAATCTTTATAGTTCATATCATCCTCGCTTGCCCTATCACAGCGATATCAAAGCTTTGAAAGGGAAATTCGTTTTATTTGTGGGTGCAGAAGATGAAGCCAATGACCCTTCGGAATATTTTAAAGTTATGGAAGCTTCAGACCGGGATATTCAGATTATTGATGGCGTTAAGCATCTCGATATTGTCTCAAACCCACAAATGATGAGCGACATAGCTACATGGATTGAAGAAAAGCAAAAAGCTTAGAATTACGCTTATTATAAATCTCATAGTTCGTGGAGTTTCTTAGATGATTAAAAGGCGATTTTTATGGAAAGTCAACACTTCAAATATTATACCGAACGTGATTCAAAAATTGGTTTTTGTCGGCGTCGGCTTTGCATCAAAATTTTTGTCTTCACTCGTGCCTTGCCATAGGCAATGGTCTCTCGCTCCAGACGAAAAATTTTGGGCAGCCTCCTTGTCAAAATCCCAACTTTTGAACCACCTTCGGTATAGCTTGGTATCAGGGCTGATGTATTATAGTATTTTTTGCAGCCAGCCGCATAGCGGCGAAATGCTACAGCTTAAGGCCATAACGTAAGCGAAGGCCTGGGCGATGTGAAAAAAAATTATTGAGTCCTGAAGAGGCTGTGAAAAATGAACGACTTGCGAGTGTCTGTCGCCGCTTCCGCGGCTTTTACTTTTGGCGATGATACCCCATGCTCACGCCTGGGGCTACATGCTGCTGCCGCTCCGCGGCTTAGCCCCAAAACTGCAAGCATGGCCGTGAAACGGCCAAAGCATGTAGCCCCAGGCGCGAGCCTGGGGTATGAATGCCAATAAGAGCAGCCGCGGAAGCGGCGACAGAAAATTGGATATTATTCATTTTTCACAGCCTCTTCAGGACTCAATATCTTTTTTTTCCATCTAGGCCTTAGCGCACGCTCAGCCTGGGCAGTAATATTACGCCACTTTGTGGCTGGCTGCAAAAAATACTATGATACGATTGTCCTGCCCGCTACTGCGGTTTTATTGTTCAATTATTCTGGATGTGAAACAATGCATCCTTGGTTTAGTCAATTCTGAAAGAGTTAATTAAATAGGTGAAATGAGTCGTGAAGCGTATCAAGAAGATCTTTTGAGTTGATTAAATCACCAAATCAAGAATTCATGATTTGGTGATGTGTTTTATCGCGAATGTGCAATACCTAGAACCAATTTTCTTTTGCTTCAATATAAGGCCGGGACGGCTTTGTTGCCTTGGGTCTAGTACATAGTACGTCGATAAACTCGCCCATCGCGTTATTTAGATGCTGCTAGGAACATCCATTTTCTTTTTTTAAAATGCCCTGCGTCTGTATTTCATCATCAAAGTATTTTATAAAAAAAGTTTTGGTGAGTTTGGGATTCTTTTTATTTTCCCTTACGAATTCAACCGTAAAACCACATTTCTTGTAAAATCCAGGTGCAGAAAATGCACTGGTAACGAGATTGATGTTATTGAATCCTTTGCCTTTGAAATGATTTTCGAGCTCCTGGAGTAATTTTTTCCCATAGCCTCTTCCGCGAAAAGGCTTAGAAACCCACATATCATCAATATATATTTCTGAAAATGCAGTGAAGGCATTGAGAAGACCAAGCACTTCATTTGTTTCATCCTTGAGAATAACCGCAAATTTTTTGTAATTTACATCAATGCCATGACTACTTTCATATTCTACAAGATCTTTGCACATTTTTTCTTCCACTTCTGCAGGAAGTGTATCGACAAATTCCACTGTGTGAGTTTTATTATTCATGTGTGGTTTCTGGCACTCCATTTTTTATTTTTAAATTGACAACATTACATTGTTTTATAATTATTTATGTGATATAATCCAAGTGTAAAATTACTTTGTTTAATAATAAGGAGGCTCTCATGTCTGTAATCGATGAAGAACTAGAAATGAGAAGAAAGAAATTAATGGAGCAATACCAGCACTGCCAAGCTTATATAGACAATATGAATAATGGGTATTTCGACAAGAGTCATATCAATTCTTCTGCTATGATTGGCCAAATTGCCGGACGTTCTGTCACACAAATTGACAGTTCCAGTTCTAAAGAGGCACAAGTGTATCAAGCCTATTTAAACAGCAGGGTTGAAGATCAATTACGCAATCATTATGTGAATACTGTAAAAAAATCTGAGCTGCATAGATTGAATTGAGGCGAAGAAAGTGGCCAGGGCGCCAAGATCCTGGTGTTTTGTTTTGTGCACGCTACCAAAATTTCTTGAATAACCCTAATCCGCTAAAAATTAGTTTATTATTATGACAGGTAAACGGTCTCTTTCAGAACGACATATTATTGAATACTTAAATATTTACTATGGCATCGAAGTTGCTTCATTGACCCCACTCCTATTGGGTGCCGATATGAATGCATCGGTATATAAGGTGCAAGGATCTGATCAGAAATTGTATTTCGTAAAATTAAAAAGGGGCCATAATCATGATACAGGAGTGGCTATACTTGATTTATTGCATAATGAAGGAATACAACAAATCATTCCTCCTGTCAAAACTTCTCAAGGACTGTCAACGCAACATATCGATGGGTATACTCTCATTGTTTACCCCTATATTGAAAATCAGAATGGGTTTAGCCAAATTCTCACAGATGATCAATGGATTATTCTCGGCAAAGTATTGAGAAAGGTTCATGAATTTAAGCTGCCTACAGCAATTCAGGATCTGGTAAGAAGAGAAGACTATTCCCCCAAATGGCGAAATATCGTCCGGTCGCTATATGATCATATGGAAGCTAAGCCAGATGGTGATCAGTGGGCCAGGAAGCTGATTTTGTTTATGAAAGAACACAAAAATGAAATTTATCGCCTACTGGATGGTGCGGAACTGCTTGCTCAAAAGATTCAGCAGGAAGCAGCAGAATTCGTGCTATGCCATGCAGACATCCATGGAGGCAATGTATTGATAAGTGAAAATGGTTCTATCTATATCGTCGATTGGGATCAACCTGTCATGGCTCCTAAAGAACGCGATCTGATGTTTATCGGGGGAGGGGTAGCTAACGTCTGGAATAATCCCCACGAAGAAGAATTTTTTTATAAAGGCTATGGAAAGAGAGAAATCAACATGTCCATTTTAGCCTATTACAGACATGAGCGAATTGTGGAGGATATAGCTGAATATGCTAGAGAATTTCTTCTTACACCAGCTGAAGAAGACCGGTCAGAAATGCACCAACAATTTATAGCCATGTTTGAACCTCGCGGTGTTGTAGAGATAGCATTCAGAACGGCTGAGAAGCTAATAATATAGAACAAACTTTTGAAGAGAATTAGGAGTTATCATGAAAGCAAACGAGAACATTGATGACATTTTGCAAGCTTTGGAAAGATCTAAAACCAATGTTTATAAGGATCAGGATTATTTAGCGCAGGATAAAGATGTGATGATGCAAGTCATGGAGCTTGAGTTTGATCTTAAGCCCCTTGGAGGGCATCTAGGAGTCTTGATGGAACAATTTCCCTCAGCAGAGAGCCTGGAAGATGATGAGGTTAAAACACTTGTGGATAAAATCCTTGATACATGGGCTGCTTACAATTATCTTGCTGACTTACCTGAAGGATTGCCAATACGCATCGCTTATAAAACTTTGCTAAGTGTTTGGAATGAAGAAGTTCCTCGCATGCCTACAGGGCATTTTCATTTTGACTTTTACGAACTTGAACTCGAAAAGTACATTTTGTGATTTCAAGGCTTGCAGCCTCATTGGACATTAACAAATGATGGTATGGTAAAACTGCCTGAATAGTGAAGTTGCGTTATTAACTAAATTTTGATAAACATCATGAATACTAGCATCGAAGTTGTCTCTTACAACCCAAACTGGCCCGCAATGTTTGAATCGGAGGCGACTCTTGTTCGTAACGCTTTAGGGGCTAATTGTGTAGCTATTCATCATATTGGATCGACTTCAGTTCCGGGCTTATGTGCAAAACCGATTATTGACATCCTTCCTGTTGTAAGAAATATTCAAGAGGTCGATAAAGCGGCACAAGCGATGGAAGGTTTGGGATATGAATCAAAGGGGGAATATGGAATTGCTTTTCGCCGCTATTTTCAAAAAGGCAAGACGATTAGAACCCATCATGTACATGTTTATGAAGAAGGCGATCCTGAAATTGACCGGTATTTACGATTTCGCGACTGGATCCGTTCTCATCAAGACGATGCCCAAAGCTATGCGTGCCTCAAGATAGAGTTGGCTGAGAAATTTCCTTATGATATTCAACAATATTGCAATGGAAAAGAGAGCTTTGTTGCCGGCATTGACGCAAAGAATGGTTTTGAGGGATGGCGCATGGTGAAAGCTTTAACGGACAGGGAATGGGCAACAGCACTTGCGTTAAGGAAGAAATATTTTTTCAAATCGAATCCCGATCCTTATGTTTCGACATTCGGGCACAAAGATCATGTGCACTTTGTCTTCTATAAAAACGCAAGTATTATTGGCTATGCTCATCTTCAACTTTGGGCTGAATGTAGAGCAGCTTTGCGGATTATTGTAATAGATGAAAACTATCGCAATCGCGGATCCGGAAGCCAGTTCTTGAAACTTTGTGAGCGGTGGCTGTGTCATCAAGGCTTTACATCATTATTGGTTCAATCCACACAAAAAGCATACAACTTTTATTGTCGGCATGAATACATAAAAATGCCATTCAATGATCCTGAAGGTTACGAAACAGATTCAAGAGATATTGAAATTGGAAAAATTTTAAAATGATTCAAATAGTTAAGCGGCAATGCTTGCTGGTAGACTTATGTTTGGTTCTCGCATGGCTATGCCCGCTTACTCTATATGGAAATCATCCAATCCCAATTCAACAGCACGATGAGAGGGCTGTGCGTGCAGTGCTTATTGATGAGGTTTCTGACCTTGCCATCAACACTGTGACGCTCATCACTGCAGGTTGGGACAATCTGGTAGCTGATATAAACGGGGAATGGATTTTTCGATTTCCACTGTTGGAAGAATTTATACCCATACTTAAGCGGGAAAAATTGCTGCTAAAACACCTGGAAAATACCGTGTCAATGCCGATTCCTCATTATCAGTACATTGGTATGCGTACGGCCTTTGCAGGCTATCGCAAAATTATTGGAGGGTCTCTAAACGAGGAATTGTATCTTAATCTTACAGTCGATGTCCGCCAGGGGATTGCAGAATCACTCGCACTTTTTCTAACTCAGCTTCACCATGCTGTTTCTGTGGAAGAGGCTCTCCAATGGGGATACAAAGAATATCATGTTCCGGTGCAACAGATCGAACAGAGCCTGCCCGGCACACTTCCTTCCAGTGAAATCGAACGCATCATAAGTGAGGCGCTGGTCTATGCCAAACAGAATCCTTGCAGTGCAAATAACCTTGTCCTTTTGCATAACGACCTTCACGGGGAAAACCTGGCGTTCGATGCGAATATGGAACAAGTGACCGGTGTCTTCGATTTTTCGGAAGCCGCGATTGGAGACTACTCTATTGAATTTGGAAAGCTCTTCTGTATCCATCAGGATCTTGCCACCCGCACCGCAGAGGCATATGCGAGCCTGAACGATGTCGCAAACCCAATCATACCAGCAGCGGTAGACCACATCCTGCGCCGAGCAGTGTATATCTTGCAAGCCCGGGAGTGTTGCAATGCATCGCGCGAATCTGGTCTCGTGCAGATGCTTCAGGATTTCATCCCCATTTGGGACGAGCTAAAAAAGGAGACTATTCAGAAAGAATTTCAATAGCTGCCGCACATACTTTCTGATTTGACAAAATGCTGCAATGGGTTTCATTGAAGATCCGTACCTGTTTGACAGGTAAGGGTGATGCATTGGGAGAGATAGCATCCAAGGAAGCCACAAAATCGTAAATGCCTTCATGGTTGGCTTGAATATCATTAACTTGGTTTTCAGTATACGAAGCTGCCACAGTTTTGTTTTTAAATATTTTCCATGGATAAATATCTTGTTTATGTTCTTTACACTGCGTCGTTTCATCTTTTTGATTCGCACAGCACAACCAAGTCGGCGCTGCTACGGAAATAACTTTTCGAACTAATGGATTGCGATGTTCGGGGGCAATGCTATGCCAACGACGTTCTATATGCTTCTCGTCATGAATATGAATATATTCTTTTTTGGTAAGGGCTAAGTGCGCTGCATAGCCGCCAAGCGAATGTCCCATTAGATCGGTTTTTTCTGTTTTACCTTGCTCTTTGAAAATAGTAGTAATGGCTTCAACCACATGATAGACTTCTGTCATGCGTGCAGGTAAATGATTAGAAAGCTGTAAGGTGATGACATGACCAATTAAGCCTTTCTTTTGGGCTTGGTGCAGTTGTTTTGACCAGGGTAACCACATATCGGGGGTACTAAAAAGGCCGCAAAACAGGATTAAAGGAGGTTTATTATTAACTGGATCATCGGTTTTTAAACGAGTGCGTAATTTGTCTAAGCTTTTCGGTTCTAAAGCATTATAGAAATTGAGTTTGTCCCATTGAGCTTTCCAGCCAACAATACGTCGAATGCTACACCGGAAGTTGACAACCGGTTCACCGAATATTGTGGGAAATATCATGGATGTAATTTTCCACCCTTTTTTAAAAAGGTAATAGCTGAAGTCTTGAATAACAATCAAATAAGCTCTTTTGATCCGTTCTGCCAAATGATTTGGTGCAGATGATGGCGGTCGGGGGGCTGATATATGGTGATGGGCATTTTCAGTCGAACGAGTTTGTGAAATTGAAGCGGAATATGACATGTAACCAGATCTCCTTCATTACTATGACTCCGGTATAAGATCTGTATCTTATCACAGATAATCCAAAAAATTCACTAATTCTCTTATTCAGTCAGGAATTCTAAATACAAAATAAATTTAACTGGATTTGCAGGATCGCCTTAAGCGGCAGGATATGCATGGATGTCTTTTCTATCCTGATCCTGCAAATCCTGTTAAATTTCTTATAAAAGTGTACAAATATGATTGGCAATCAATGTTTCCTTAGTTACCCTAAAACGGACTTTTTTTCTCATTTATTTTCCTGGCATTCAAGTTGTATTTCATGACTTTAGCATGTGCTTTGGTGATGTCCCGTTCTTCATCGTACGGATCTCCTGCCAAATTGCAGGCCCAGGCATGCAATTCTTGCAGTTCGTGTGCCTCTAATTGGGGAAGAAGAGCCAGGCTTTGGTTTTGAGCTGCATAATTTCGTGGACTCAATCCAACAATAACAGCATCGGCGCATCCCGCCTGAAGAAAGGCAGCAATGGCGATGCAGCCAATATCGCTGTGGTACTTTTCCGCCAGTTTATTCAAAATCAGCAGTCGCCGTTGAAATTCTTTCCATCCGCAGGCCGAATCGATAAGCAGTTTGTATTTAACCAACGAACGATTTTGCAATTGTTCAAGTGACGGTTCGGGCCTGTTCAACCAATTTTTGTGTAAAAAACCACCAAGTAAAGAGCCGTAAGCATATATTTTGATGTTCATGTTGCGGCAAAATTCCTTTAAGCCCCGTTCAAGCCGTTTATCAAATAGTGAACCCTGGACCTGCAGCGAAGCAACCTCAAAATGTGTTGTAAATTCTTCCAGATATACTTTATTGACATTTGTCAGACCAATTTTTGCAATTTTGCCAAGATCTTTCAGATGGGAAAGGATCTTCATAGCCGGCAAATAATTTTTCACATTCCAATCCCACCAGTGAAATTGTACGAGATCGATGCACTCTACCTCCAAGCGTCTGCGGCTTCGATCAATGATGTTTTCGATATATTTTTGGTCTATATGCTGCAAGACATCGAGATCAGGTACAAATTTAGTGTGGACATACACTTTTTTTCCGGCAGCTTTGGCCGCCTGTCCTATGAGTTCTTCTACCCCTAAATAAATATCTGCGCAATCGAACGTGTCAAATCCGCAATCGATGGCGTTTATGATCGGCTGAATATCTGTTTTTTGTTGCGAATGACCGCAGGCAAGCTGCCAGCAGCCTCTGATTATATTTGAGACTTCTGATTTTTTATTCATAACATTTCCTCGTTGCAGTTACCTGATGATGATAAAATTTTTTTTTACACACTCGCGATATTTTAAAGACTCCTCCGCAATTCACATCGGGACAGGCAACTTCATGATCTGTACTTATCCAGTCATTCGGGTCTGTCATCCGTTGCTTTACGGTAATGATCGGGATTAAGGCAGCAAGACAGTAAACAGGAAAACTCTGACCGTCCGGCAAAGAAAAATTCTCGCCAGAAAGAAAAAAACAGTCTCCGGGCTTATGATTGCAGGCCATCGGTTTTATGCCATTGTTGATGACTTCCACTTTTATGTCGTAGAGTTCAAAAGAATCGTCTCTTTGCATATATCCTCCTTTTTAAGAACAACAATTGATGCCATCGCAATTACGATAAAGGGAATGCAGATGGCAAATTTAGTATGGAACAAGGCAATGCTCACGTGGCAAATCATCGGCGCCAGTGCAGCAGTACACGATGCACCTATGGAATAGGTGGTGGAAATGGTTGTGTTGCGCGCCTGACCTGCAAAAAGATCACCAAAGAAACGGGGAGTGCACAGGCAAAACGCCATATGGAAAAGGTGCATCACGATTTGTGCTGCTACAATGGCCGGATAAGATTTCAAGGCAAGTGCAGCTCCAAGAAGGGGAGAGCTGAAAAGCACTCCGAGAGCACCTATCCTCATCATTTTTCTGTAACAAATGGCAAATTTATCCGCAACAAATCCCAAAACCGGTGGCAAGATAGCCCAGAGAACGAGCAATAGCGCATTGCTTTTGAATATCTCCGATCTTGGAATCCCAAGGTCCTGATGGATAAGCTCATTGAGATAGATCAATGAACCATAAAAACATAAGACCAACATCGAAGCGACAATTAAAGCCTCCACAATCCCTTTTTTGTTTTTGACAGATTCCTTTGCGAGTCTGCCAATCTTTATTGAAGGAGTGACAGAGTCTTCCTTAATACAGGAACGAAAGAGCAAAATAAAACATCCGGTCAATCCACCCGCTAAAAATGCAAAACGGAAATTGCCTGCGAAATAAACGGCTAAGATGCTTGCGCATAATCCTCCTAAGTGGGTCGATGCAATCACACAGGCACCGAAAAAAGTTCGGTAGTTGGGATTGAACTCATACGCATAGGTCATGGCTGTGCCATATTCTCCTCCCACTGCAAGTCCTTGGGCAATACGACATACAAAAAAGAGAATGCTCGATGCTACACCTAAGGTATGTACTCCTGGAATAAATGCAAGAGCTAAGGTGGCGCCAGACATTAACGTCATCGAGGCAATTAATGAGGTTTTACGCCCATAAAGATCGCCCATGCAGCCAAAGCAAAAGGCTCCAAAAGGTCGAAACAGGAAAGCAATTGCATACCCGATATAAGCATAGAGTAATTTGAAGTCGCTATCGCTTCCAACAAATTCATTGACAATAGAGCTTGCCAGCAAGCTGGCAAGCATGACATCGAGATGCTCAAAAGCAACTCCTAAGGCGATAATGGGAAATTTATTTCCCGATCGTTGCATTGTCACTATTCTTTCTCCTTTTTCGGCGTTAATCCCTGATCCGGATTGTTTTGGTAAAATTGTAGAATGCAAAATTTTTTGACTAGTTTGGATTTGTCAAACCATGTTTCGGTAACAGCTTTTACCAATTTTCCATATTTAGAATGCATCTCAAGGGGTTGTTTTTTGCGATCATTTAACAACCCTTCAACTGCAGTTGCAAAAAGTGTCAGGCAAAGAGTTGCACCAAGCCCTGCAAGCGGAGAGCTGTGACCGGCTGCATCACCGGCAAAAACAATATTGCTCATGGATGATATGACCCTTCTTTCATTTTGTATAGTAACAGGACGAGGAACTGCAGGGGTGATCGCGACTGAAGGCAAAATCTGGCCGTTATTTTCAATTGTCAATGCAAGATTCGCGGTTTTTTGTATCAGTGCGGGTATCTGATGTTCACTAATGGTTTTTGGCAATGTGACTGCAACATTGATCTCGCCTGCTTTTGCATTGAAGATCACATTGGCAATTTCCAATATTTCTCCTGAGGTATTCACGATAGAAACGACTCTGGTTGTATTAATGGGAGCTTTAATGTTTGCAAAGACCCAGCGCTCATTGCTGCATTCGTTTTCTGAAGTCTCTGATTTTATTCCAAGTCGTTCGGCAGTCGGGGAATGTGCACCGTCTGTCACGAAAAATAAATCAGGTCTAAAAGTGACCGGACAATTTCGATTGCCTTTTCCTGAGATCTGTACTTTTGCTACCCCTCCATCCGGGGTGCGTTGTACAATGTCTGCCTCCACGTTGCCAAGCATACGTACGCCAATTTCTAAGGCCTTTTTTGCCAGGAATTCCTGCAAGTCCTTGATCCTTATGCTATAGAGCCCATCTTCCTTAAAAAGTAAATGAAAATCTTCCGGGTCCTCAGGGATTTCGGGAAGGTTTTCCCCTCCTGTGGATATAATAAGATCGGGATCGCCGTTTTTCTTGATAATCGCTAACGTATGTGTTTTGATCCTGACCGCACATTCTTCAAATTCTTTCAGCAGACCGAATTTCTTCAGGAAATGCTGCACTGGCACATTAAGATTGACGATGTTGGAACGGGAAAACCCCCCCCTTTTTTCAGCGATAATCACTTTGAATCCATGTGCACGTAATTCAAGTGCAGTGGCAAGCCCGGCAATTCCGGCTCCGATAACTACGGCCAACTCTTTTTCACAGGGTTGAAAACAAAGGCTTGTATTAAGAGCAATAGCAGTGATCCGCTCATCGAATAAAGGCCGGACCACTCTTATTTTTTTGTAATCAAAAAATAGATGGGATGGAAAACTTGGACCTGTATGGCTTGTTGGCGGTTTTACATCAATTGTTCCGGTTTGTGGAACTTCATAAGAGAACCTGGATGAAGGTTCAGGAGAATATAAAATAAGCATAATAACCTCTTTCAATGAATGGTTGATTGTTTAATAAATAAAAAAATATAGGGAGACAAAGAGAATCTAAGATACGTCTTCAAAAGTCATGGCAAAGCAGCCAGTCGTTCCGACTTGGGTTCAAGGCTTAACGACGGACTTGTTACCTTAGGCATAATCTTTAAAGGACGTAAAATTTAAGCGTGGAGTCGCCAACAGAAAGGAACAAAGAGAAAAGATAGAAAGGAACGATTACTGTTCATTTTTTTTATATTTCCCTGCGCAGTTCTTAATAAACTTTAAAAGGTCCTCATCGGCTATTTTTAAAGCATTCGAACCGCGTGTAATTTGAGAAATACTGACATGCATTGTATCAGATATTTCCCGCTGAGATAATTTTTCATCCAAAAGGGCGCATATGATCTGCATCCGGGAAGCCAGGTGTTCTTTTTCTTCTATTGTTAAAAATAGATTGAACAGCTCTTGCAGCCTTGGGAGGGTTTTTGTCTTTAAGCATAAGTCCAGGAACATAAGCCAATCTTCTTCATTGCGCATTTTCATTGCAGCCCGCTTTTGTTATATATTCGTAATGCTACACCGTTACATAATTTCAAGTCAAGAGTTTTTGTTTTTTTGTGCAATTTTTTTTCAATATAGATGTAATCCATGGCAACCGTGTGATATCACGGCCTATTGACATTTATATGCCCTTTATCTATTTATTAAATTTAAACAGGTTCTAAGGGAGATATAATGACAGCAACCCAAGAAAAATCATTAGCGGCTAATTCTAAGAGATTAGCAGGAAAATTGGCTTTGGTGACCGGCGGATCGCGGGGTATCGGAGCCGCTATTGCCCTACGCTTAGCTTCAGAAGGTGCCAGAGTCGTCATCAGTTATGCAAACAACAAGGAGGCTGCTGACGCGGTTGTCGCCCAGATCGAAAAGCTTGGCTCAAAAGCGATTGCATTTAAAGCTAACGTCTCTTCAAAACAGGATACGGAGTTGCTTATCGCCGAGATGAAGAAGCTTGGCAAAATCGACATACTCGTAAACAATGCCGGGATCTTTCTCGGCGGGCCGTTAGGGGAGGCAAATCTCGATCAATTTGATCAATTATTCAGCACAAATGTCAGGGGTGTAGTCGCCATCACTTTGGCAGCTCTTCCCTTCATCAAAGATGGCGGCCGCATCATCAATATTTCATCCGTTGCAGCAAGGGGAAGTACCGCCAATTTCGGCTTCTATTCGGCAACGAAAGCCGCTCTTGAAGCCTTAACCCGTTGTTGGGCGCAAGAATTAGGTAAACGGCAAATCACAGTGAATGCCGTAGCTCCTGGGACTACAAAGACAGATATGTACGAAAAAGCCTTGCCAGATCATGTTAAACAAGAAGTGATCGCCAAAACAGCTTTGGGGCGTGTGGGTCAACCGGCTGACATTGCAGATGTGGTGGCATTTTTCGCTTCGGCTGATTCACGCTGGATTACCGGTAAGACAATCGATTGTGATGGCGGCCTGATATTCTAAGAACCTTACAGGAGGGTTAATATGCCTAAGTTGATCTACGTTAAAGCATCGCCGCGCAGTCGTTCCCATTCATCGCGGGTAGCTAAGCAGTTTATTGATTCGTATCGTGCCGCGCATTCCCAGGATACCATAGAGGAACTCGATCTTTGGCATATGGACCTGCCCCCTTTTGATGGGGATACAATTGACGCTAAATATGCCATAATGCATCAGAAATCTCAGACGCAAGGACAAAAAGAGTCGTGGAACATTGTGACAACCATGTTTAAGCAGTTTTCCAGTGCGGACAAATATCTCTTTAGCGTGCCCATGTGGAACTTCGGGATCCCTTACCGGTTGAAACACTACATCGATATCCTCACACAACCCGGGTTGGCTTTTAACGTTACACCAGAAGGTAGTTATGTCGGACTGGTCACAGGCAAGCCTGCTGTGCTGGTGTATTCCAGCGGCGGCTCCTATCGTCCGGGGTCCGGCGCCGAATCCTACGATCAGCAAAAAAATTACCTAAAGTTATGGCTTCAGTTTATCGGTTTTAAAGATATCAAAGAGATCGTTGTCGATGGGACTCTCGGCGATCCTGCCAAGGCCAAGCAAATCGAGGACGCCTGTATTAAAGAAGTGAATGAGATCGCCAAGAAGTTCTAAGAACGCTTTTACGGCGAAGCTTAGTTCAAACTCATGACGTCTCCTGTCAAATTCCCAATTTTTCAATGCATTTCTGTATACATGGATGAAGTATAGTCAGAATTATATTTCTCTTTTGCGGGATTTGGATTTAATTTTATCAGACTGAATGGGAACCCGAACATATTTATAATTGGGCTTGATTCTTTTAATTTTCCCATTCTCTTCTATAACGAGTGGTACACCTGTTCGAGCTGAAAGGTCAATTGCTTGCTCTACACCCTTACGATAGGCTTCTAATAGAAGTTCTTCAATATCTTGATTTTGTTTGCTCGGCATTGGCAACCTCTTGTATTTCTTTCCAAATATTAGGATTCACGATTTTTAAACCATGGTTTGCATGCTTTCTAGCAATGATTTTGTCTGCTCCCGCTATTGAGTTATCTAGAATCAACACTCTATTGGCAAGAGGCAGGTAGTGTTTGATTAAATTCTTTATCCCCAAATAATAACGCCTTCTTATCATATCTTCGGGGATGTTGTGACCACCTTGCTTAACACGATTTGCAACACGTTCAACAGCCAAATCAGGGCTAGGAAGCCATAAAAACATAAGATGAACTTCATAGTCTTTTTTTTGGGCTTCCTTAAGATGTTTGATATAAATAGAGCATATCATCATCTTCTACACAGGTGTAATTTTCTTGATGCTACTTGTATATTATCACTTTCCAAGGATTAAGCCACCAATTTTTTTAGCGTTATTGATTAATATTGTATGAATACATATTATATGTATTCATATCATTAACCGAAGGATTAGGTAATATCATG
>Ga0207128_1019_pt1 | contig 45748 bp, 38 predicted proteins | sample Alteio_BWMinHeat_18_FD_153522 | JGI IMG/M metagenome (GOLD analysis project Ga0207128, IMG submission 153522) | Enriched cells from forest soil in Barre Woods Harvard Forest LTER site, Petersham, Massachusetts, United States -... | ecosystem: Environmental > Terrestrial > Soil > Temperate forest >... | reverse complement strand
AATAATCTAGGACTTTTGCAATTGTCTCATGTCGTCCATTGTCCATATAACAGAAAACAGGAACACGGTTCGGGCAAGGGCAAGGAAATGAATTATGCAAGAAGTCTAATGATAGCCCTTAAGAGACCGTCTTAGTTGCTTTAAGTCATTCTTAGTTGCTTCAAGTCATAATGGCGGATAAAGGGAAAGAAGAGCGACTGCACCCAAGGCCGCCATCCCCACAACTGCAGGCGCCCATGAGATGCGAATGGGTTTTTTCTCTTCCACCGGTTCAGAGAGCATGATCCCTATGATGCGCGTATAGTAAAATGCGGCAAGGATTGTTGTGAGAAGTCCAATAACCACAAGTCCATAATATCCGGCATGGAAGGCTTCTTTAAATATATAAAACTTCGCTAAAAATCCGGCAGTAGGTGGTATGCCGGCAAGAGTGAGCAGGCATAAAGCAAAGATAACAGCCGCAAAGGGCGAGCGGTAGAACAATCCCTTAAGGTCATTCATCGATATCCCGCAGCTCGAAGAATCCAGCTGCATAATCACCGCAAAGCTCCCCAATGTAGCAGCGGAATAGACGATCAAATAGAAAAGGAGACTTTGAAGTGAGTTTTCTGTTCCTGCAATGATGGGAATTAACAAAAATCCCGCATTCGAAATCCCTGAATAAGCAAAAAAGGGTTTAATTTGCGTTTGCCTGAGAGCGACAAAGTTTGCGTAGATCATTGTGATTACCGCAAAACTGCAGACCAGCTGATTCCAGATTATGTGAAAATTTGGCAAAAACAAAAGAAAAATTAAGGCAAAGGCGGCAAAAGCCCCTACCTTTGTCCCAACAGCCATCAAAGCTGTGACAGGTGTTGGTGCGCCGGCATAGACATCCGGGGCCCACGAGTGAAATGGGACAATGGCAGCTTTAAAACCAAGGCCGGCAGTAATCAATACAATCCCGCTTAAAAAAAGCAGGTGAGCCTGATATTCGCTTACATTTTGATATCCATTTGCAAGGGAAGATAACCTCGTTGTGCCGATAGCTCCGTATACAAGAGCGATTCCGTAAAGCAATAAGGCAGCACCAAAAGAGCCGATTAAAAAATATTTGATCGCAGCCTCATGAGATTGCGTTTGTGTTTTACTATACCCGCATAAGATATAAAGGGAAATGGACAGAGTTTCAAGTCCAATAAATAAAGTAAGAAAATCTGCTGCCGACCCGATTAAAATTAGACCCATTATCGTGGTCAATAGCAAAAAGTAATACTCCCCATGATATTTCGTTTGTGATTGTTTTTCGGGATCAAAACAGGGACAGGAAATTAAGGAAACCCCAAGCCCGGTCAGGATAAAAAAAACGGTGAAAATCCTGGCAACTTCATCGAAACGGATCCAGGAAGCAAGGAGGGGATGCTGACTGGATGGAGAATAAATGGCAGCAATACCCGCAAGGATAAATGTGGCGCAAGAAATCAGAGAAGGGCTTGAAAAACTCCTTGTCGATCCTGTTTGTTTTTTCTCTGCGCTTGCCTGAAAACTTTCCCGGATAAGAAGGATTAACGCTCCGCATAACAGGATGCACAAGGGGCTGATCGAGGCGAAGTCTATCCATTGAAGTTGTGTATTCATTTTAATGTCTCCCAAATCAATTCCAGTACAGGTTTAGGATAAATGCCGATCCAAAGAACGAGGATAATCAGCGGCGTCATGATCAAGAGTTCTTTAGTGTTCATGTCTTTCAGGCGGGAGAAATCAGGAGTGCTTTTGGAAAAATAAATTTTCTTCATAAAGTAGAGCATATACATGACAGAAAGAATAATCGATAATCCAAGAATGAATGTCAGAATTGGGTGGATGGCGAACAGTCCGTAAAAGATAAGCAGTTCCCCGATAAAGTTATTGGTCCCGGGAAGGGCAACAGCAGCAAGAGAGAAAAATAAGCTAATCCAGCATAGTCTTGGGAGATATTTTGCGAGACCAGAGACTTTGTCCATGGAAGTTGTGAAGATGCGCTCTTCGAGCCACCCGCAAAGAAGAAAAAGAGCGGTAATTAACCCTGCGTGGTTGATGGCCTGCAGTACAGCTCCTCTGTTGGCTACTTCCGATAAAGCAAAAACCCCGGCTAAAATGAAATTGACGTGGGAAAAGCTCGAAAAGGCGATGAGCCGCTTGAAATCGCGTTGCTGCCAGGCAATGAGACCTCCATATAAAACCCCTGTGATTGCAGCCCCAAGCAATAGAGGGTTCCAGGCCGCGATCTGTTGCGGAAATAAAGGCAGTCCGATCCGTAAAAAACCATAAACACCGGCTTTAGACAATAAGGCAGAAAGGAGGATTGTTCCTGAAGTGGAAGATTGTGTGTAGGCTGAAGGGAGCCAGGCGTGAAAGGGGAAAAGAGGTGTTTTTACCGAGAAGGCCAGGAGAAAAATTGCCCCTAAGATTCCTGCATGCCGGGCTGTTTTGGCCGTTTGCTCCAGTGCATGCAAATTAAATGTTCCCTGGCCGTCAGCTATGCTTGATTCATAATAGAGACCAAGTACCGCTGCAACCATCAGGGCAGATCCTGCAATCATGTAAATTAAAAAATGAACGGCTGCTCCCTGGCGGTGAGTCCCTCCCGCCAAGTTCATAATAAAGTAAACAGGGAGTAAAATGGCTTCCCAAAAAATGGTGAAGAGCGCCAAATCTTTTGCCATAAAAAAAATGAGTAAAAGACCTTGCAATACGAGGATGAGAGAGCAAAACCCATTGATGAAGCGGAAAGGGCGGTCGTTGATCGCAAGCAGGCTGAAAGGGATGACGATCGCGGTAATGTAAAGAAAGATCGATGAGAGGGGGTCTATGGCAAGATGGAAGTGGATCGAAAGAGCTTTGATCCACACATAATCGACTTCGGCACCAGTCAAAGTTCTTGTCCAGGAGAAGTAAAGTAAAAAAATCAATGGGAGTAAACTAAAGATAAAGGCAATATGTTTGATTCTTTGAGGTTTTTTTGTTTGCGGAAAGAATAAGATCAACAAAGCTGCAAGAACTGGGATAATGGATAAAATAACAGGTATTGGCATGAAGTTCCTTAAAAAACAAAATAAATAAGAGCTATTCCCGTACCTATAGTCATCCAGGCGACATAGGAGCGGATTTGGCCATTTTGAATATATTGCAATGCCCTTGCCGTGTGTAACGAAAAGTTTGCTGTCGAAAACATCATCTTTTCGATCACTTTACCTTCAAAAGCGTTAAAAAACAGGGAAAGTTGTTGGATCGGTATTTCTATCATTGCGTGATATATTTCATCGAAATAGAATGCTTTTTTTAAGATTTCGTAAGGAGTACTCTCTTCCTTTGACCGGGATAGATAACCCCAGGTGATAAAAATACCCGCCAGGCTTCCGAAAATTGCCACCATTGTGTCTGTATGAAAAATATTGCCGCTATTGTGGATGATATCTCTAATGCCGGCAGCCCCAAGAAAGCTTTCCAGAGGGGAAATGCCTTCGACAGCATATCCTAAAAAACCGCCAATGACTGTGAGAATTCCTAATACAAAGATCGGAATGAGCATGATCATTTTTGATTCGGTGATCTGATTGAAGAGGGTTTTTTCCATGCGCGTACTGCCCAGGAACGCAAAGTAGTATGCCCGGATGAGATAGACCCCCGTTAAAATGGAAGCGGCAAGTCCGAGGTAATAAAGGATATTCCATCCTAGGATGTGCTCTTCTTCCAGAATAAAATCTTTACTGAAGAAGGCTGCTAAAGGAGGAACGCCGGAAAGAGCCAATACTCCGATTAAAAACAGCCAATGAGTGACGGGAAGTTTTTTTGACAGATCTCCCATCTTATTGAGGTCGGTGACCTCATGAGCTGCATGCAAAATATTGCCGGCCGATAAAAAGAGCAAAGCCTTGATAAACGCATGGGTCGTTAAGTGGAACATGGCAGCATAAAAAGAGCCGGCTCCGCAAGCGAGGAACATAAGGCCCAGTTGACTGATCGTCGAGTAGGCTAGAACTTTTTTGATATCTATTTGTCCAAGTGCACTCAAAGAGGCGTATAATCCCGTGAGGGCTCCGGTAGTTCCTATGACATGCATTGTCAGGGGAGATAAAAGAAACAAATCGTGCATGCGTACAATAAGATAAATTCCTGCGGTGACCATTGTGGCTGCGTGGATAAGGGCAGACACAGGAGTTGGACCTGCCATTGCATCGGGAAGCCATGTATGAAGGGGGATTTGTGCGGATTTGCCTATCGCCCCCAGGAAAAATAGGAGAGTGATCATTGTGATTATAGGCGATCCGGAGGCAAATATTTCTTTAGCTTTTGCGGTAATTTCAATAATGTTGCCGGTCCCAAATACGTGCAAGGTAAAAATAAGAGCTAAAAGAAATCCAAGATCGCCGATCCGGTTGACCACAAAGGCTTTCACTGCTGCGACGGGGGCATCCTCGCGTTCATACCAAAACCCGATTAAAAGATAAGAAGCAAGGCCCACTCCTTCCCAGCCCACGAAGAGTAGCAGTAAATTTTTAGCCAAAACGAGCAGCAGCATAGAAAAGATAAAAAAATTAAGGCAGGCAAAAAATCTGGCAAAATCTGCATCGTGTTCCATATAGCCGACAGAGTAAACATGGATGAGAAATCCAACCCCCGTAATGATCAGCGTCATGAGCATCGAAATAGGGTCGATATAAAGAGAAAAGTCGGCCCAGATTCCTTCAACCGGTATCCATTGAAATAAGAGGAATTCCCGGGGAAGGGATTCAAAGTATAAACACCACAAAAAACATAAAAACGAAATCAGGATCGATCCGCATCCGATCCAGCTTACAGTTTTGCGGCCAATATGGAACGAGGAAAAGAGCAGGAGAATAAAGCTGAGCAATGGAACAAACAGTCCTAAATAAATGATTCCGGCCATCATTTCCCTTTATCGTTTTTCATGTACGCTATCATAACAGAAATTTATTGAATATTGAATTTACGCCATGTGCTTTTTTTTATAAAATTTTCAACGCAAAGAAAAAACAAAGGCGCAATGGCGCAAAGAGAATGCAGGTGTTCCTTGATAATCTTTGCGCCATTGCGCCTTTGTTTTTTCTTTGCGTTGAAAATTTTTTAGATAACTTACAACCTCAGACTTCAATGATCAGGATGATTTTGCATAGGTCAACACGTGCCCACTTTGTCCCAATATGTAATATTCACTACTGATTATGTCATGAATAAGCTACGATGAGCTTATGAAACAAACATATAAAAATCAGACATTTTCGCTGCCGGTAGAGATCACGACCGAGTTGCATTCTTTAATCAGACGTAGAGAAATGAGTAGCTTTGTCGCCGATGCGATACGCCAAAAACTAGAATCCAAAAAAAAAGAGCTTCGCGATGCTTATATTTCTGCGAACAGAGATTCTGGTCAAATGGAAGCAATAGAAGAATGGGCGTCCCTGCCTTAGATTTACCCAAGAAACACTATAGCGTAATGTATGGGTAAGACTTTACTTTCCTGTACCCCAACCGTTAATTTCCCCCCGTTGCGAAATTTCCCTTGAAATGGACATATAAGTTCGGGCAAACTGAAAGTGGAAAACAAAGAATTTAAAGAACCTTGGGTAAGATATGCACTTGGACAACTATGAAGAATTTACCGATGCCCAAATAAAAGTTTTGGAGCGTTATGTCACAAATACAACGGGACATGTCTTTGCGTTACGCAATTTGCCGGAAGTCATCAAGGGTGCTTTATTCTCCAGATACTCCAGGTCCAATTTGGGTTTGCGAACCTTATTATTGAAAGAATTTATCTCTAATGATGTTGAAACGGCATTTGATGCAATTACCGGTTGTTCCGGCGGACAGAATGCAGAGATAGCAGACCAATACATTGCCATCCAAAAAGCCCAAAAATTTTATGATCGTATATTGGATGGATATGGGGATGATTCGATAGGTGAGCTTGGTGGTGCTCATGTAGCTATAGAAAACGTTTCCATGCTGGCAGCGAAACTTCTTGAAGACAGCCGCATCGGGGGCTCTCCGCTGGAAAAATCTACCCGTTACGTCTATTTTGACCAGAAAATAGACAATGAATATCTCTTCTATCGCGAACCTATATTAATGACATCAGCCTATCGCGATTTATATGTGAATACCAGCAATATGCTGTTTGATACCTATAGCCGTTTGATTCCTGAGGTCACCGCGTTGATAGAAGACAGAATGATCAGGGATGAATCTGTTTCGAAAGCTGCCTATACGGCTGCTTTGCGAGCTAAAGTGCTCGATTGTCTTCGCGGTCTTCTTCCTGCGGGTACATTGACGAACATGGGCGTCTATGGCAATGGACGTTTTTTCGATCAGCTTATCCATAAACTTCACGTGAGCAATTTGGCAGAAATGCAGGATATTGGCAAAAGAATATATGACGAATTGTCGAAAGTCATGCCATCATTTATCCGAAGGGCCGATCTTTCCCATCACACGCATCAAAAGTATGCCGCTTATCACGAATCGATGCAATCTGATCTAAAACTTTTGGCAGAAAATTATATCTCATCCTATGAACCTGGAGCCGATGCCGGAGTGAAGTTAATCGATTGGAATGAAGAAGATGTCGAAAAAGTGGCGGCTGCTTTGCTCTTTACTCAAGGGGACCACAGCTATACCGATCTGTTGCAAATTTGTAAAAGATTGCCAAAAGAAGAGATCGCCCGCATTTTAGACGCCGGCTCTGCCTGGCGGGAGAACAGACGCCATAAATCACCGCGTGCCCTGGAACATGCAGAATTTACCTTTGAAATCGTTGCTGATTTTGGCGTCTATCGCGATCTGCATCGCCATCGCATGCTGACACAGGAACGACAGCTGCTTTCATGCGACTATGGATATTATATCCCGCAAGAAATTGTGGGGACGGCAGTGGAAGGCGAATACAGACAGGCAATGAAAAAAGCGAAGGAGTCATATGATGTCATTGCCTCTGAATTTCCTGAAGAGGCCCAATATGTTGTTCCGCAAGGATATAACATTCGCTGGTACTTTCATCTGAATTTACGGGCTCTGCAGTGGATTTGCGAGCTTAGGTCGTCACCTGCTGGCCATTCAGGGTATCGCTTAGTTGCCCAGACTATGGCTAAACTGGTTTGTGAAAAAATTCCAGCCTTTGAGCGGTTTTTTAAATTTGTCGATTATGAAGGTTATGATTTAGGCCGGATAAGCCAGGAACAGTACAAAATTGATAAACGGACGCAAGCGGCATTATGATAGCGCATCATGGCATAGAACAATTGCTCAATAGCTTGGGAGAAATAGAAACGGCTCTTGGGGTTGTCTTTCAGGACAGGTCTTTATTGGTTTCGGCTTTTGTCCATCGCTCCTATATCAATGAAAACCGGCAAATTGTGCACCATAATGAGCGTCTTGAATTTTTAGGCGACGCTATTTTGGGATACCTGATCGCCGAATACCTCTATCATCAATTGCCCGATGCTCCCGAAGGGGATTTGTCTAATTTACGGTCTAAACTGGTCAAAGGCACGGCGTGCGTAATGTATGTGCAAAAGCTCAATGTGGAAAAATACCTCCTTTTAGGAAAGGGGGAGCGATTAAATGATGGCAAGGGAAGGGAGTCGATCCTCGCAGACCTTTTTGAGGCGATTATCGCTGCGATTTTTCTCGATGGGGGGATCGCTGCAGTCCAGACATTTTTTTTCCGCCATTTTTTTCAGGAAGTTGAATCTTTTATCAAAATGCCCACACATAATTGCAAGGCTTTGTTGCAAGAGTATACCCAAAAATATTACCACCAGCAGCCTCACTACCGGATGATCAATGAAGATGGACCCGACCACAACAAGGTATTTTGCGTTGCAGTCAACATTGGTGAAAATGAATTGGGGAGGGGTTATGGCGCCTCAAAAAAAGAAGCGCAGCAGGCCTCTGCTTTGGACGCGATTTCCCGATTAAATATTCGGACTGAATAAAAAATGATTGAAACACAGAGGCACAGAGGCACAGAGATTGACAACAATCTAATGATTAAAGTTCTCAGTGCCTTTGTGCCTCTGTGTTTAATTTTTGTAGCTAATATTTCAGGGAACGATGGGATAAAGTTATTTTTTCATCTGTGCAATTTTCCAAAAAAACTCATATATTAGATCAACTATGGTAGTTTCTAAACAAAAAAGTTCATGGTCCTGCAAGAGTTGCGGGGCTAAGCAGTCAAAATGGAGCGGCCAGTGCACCCTCTGTTCTGAATGGAACACCATGGAAGAGTCGGCTGCCTTTTCAGTTTCAGAACGGCGCTTTGAATCGCAAGGACTTACAGCCTCGCGTCCCGTGCGGCTCAAGGAAGTTGCATTGATAGAGACGCCGCGAATTCTTACACATTGGAAAGAATTTGATCACCTGATCGGCGGGGGCATAGTACCCGGATCTTTGTCTCTTATCGGAGGAGACCCCGGGATCGGGAAATCTACGTTAATGCTCCAAATCGCACACGCATTAGTCCTCCAGGGACTAACAGTACTCTATGTTTGCGGGGAAGAGTCAATAGAGCAAACGACAATGCGCGCAAATCGCCTTAAGGTCGATAGCGATTTGCTGTACCTCTTAAATGAGACGAATTTTTCCCACATAAAAATGCATATAGAACAGATCAATCCCGATGTGGTGATCGTCGATTCTATCCAGATTATCTATAAAGCAGAAATTCCCTCTTCGCCAGGATCGGTCGCACAGGTCCGCGAAGCTGCATCGGAATTTATGCATATCGCCAAAGGGCACGGAATTGCCACCTTTTTGATCGGACATGTGACCAAATCGGGAGAGATTGCAGGCCCGAGGATTTTAGAGCATCTTGTCGACACAGTCCTTTATTTTGAGGGGGAAAAGGCCCAGGATTATCGGATGATACGTGTCGTAAAAAACCGTTTTGGCCCAACTGATGAGATTGCCGTTTTTCAGATGCAGCAAACCGGACTGAAGGAAATTTCTAATCCATCTCAAATTTTCCTGGAAGAACGAATGAAGGGAATTGTTGGGTCGGTGATCATTCCGACAATAGAGGGGTCGCGAACCATTTTGATCGAAGTGCAGGCGCTTGTGACGGAAACTGTTTTTCCTTCCCCTTCCAGACGCTGTACAGGCCTGGATCAAAACCGTTTGGCTTTGTTAATTGCCGTGCTTGAAAAACGTTTAAAGTATCAGCTTTTTCGAAGCGATGTTTTCGTCTCCATTGCGGGAGGGATGCGCATTTCAGAGCCTGCTATTGATCTTGGCATCCTGATCGCCATTGCTTCTTCGCTGCGCAACCGGAGAGTGGACGCCGATACGACAGTGGTAGGCGAAGTTGGGCTTGGAGGGGAGCTGCGCAGTGTCACGAGGCTTGAAAGCCGCATCAAAGAGACCATTCATATGGGCTTTAAACGCTGCGTCCTTCCCAAACGGAGCATCAAGGGCATTTCCAAAGAACTTTCCGATAAAATCATTTTTTGCGGCGTCGATACGGTCGATGAGGCAGTCGATATTTTATTGTCCTGAATTTGGCCACATGGTCAATATCAATGCATAAACGCGGAGACGCTGAGACGCAAAGACGCAGAGGAAAACAGGATTTATACACAAGATAATTCAAGTTCTGGGCAAACTGGATAGTAATGATTCTTTTAGCTTCGGTCGTTTCAACGATGACAACGATGTAACGATATGAACGATAAGGAAAGTCAAGCTTCCTTTTCTTCTTTTATCATTCGTATCGTTATATCATTCTCATCGTTGAGATTCATTAGATTTTCCATTCCTCACAATAATAATCACTGTATGTTGGTCAAGTGTTCTCTCTTTATCATCTAAAAAATTCATGTACTACTACACTACAGCATGAAAGTTTTATTGAAAAATAAAATGTTGGTTCACGATGTATACCGAAGGTGGTTCAAAAGTTGGGATTTTGACAAGGAGGCTGCTCAAAATTTTTCGTCTGGAACGAGTGACCATTGCCAATGGCCAAGGCACGAGTGAAGACAAAAATTTTGATGCAAAGCCGACGCCGTCAAAAACCAATTTTTGAATCACGTTCGGTATATATTATTGAAATTTCTCTGCGTCTTTGCGCCTCAGCGCCTCCGCGTTGAATTGTTTATTTCAGATAATAAATAAGGGTGCACGGACAAAAGAAAAAATCGCATAATGTGTTATTTTCAGATAGATGCGGCATTTCTGTAGATTAACTGCTCACTTTCCTCATTTTGAGCGATTTATATGAGTGATTTATATTGATTTTAATTATTTTAATATATATAATTAATATACCTTAACTATATATTTATGGTGTTTCAATGAAAGTGTCCGAAGTGTGCAATCTTTGCAAAGATTATTTTAATGGCTTTGAACAAATTGCAAAGTATAAGAAAGATAATCCAAATAATCCAAGGGTTTCCCTTTTAGCATTAAAAATACTTTCTTATTTTATTCTTCCATTTTCTCTTTCCATAGCCGGTGTTTATGCATGCGCTTCTCTTTATGGGCGAATAACAAAGAAAAAAGATTTATCTCCAAATGATAAAAAAGTACAAGAGGTCTCCAAGGAAAAACTTGGAGAGCCTGTTACTAAACAAAATCAAGATCCAGCGCTTCCTGCGAAAGGCGAGGAAGATCCTTCTACAAAAATTGTCGATGAATCGCTTCCATCTCCTTCAGCACAAGAACAAAATGTTACTCCGCCAAGTGGATCATTGAAAGAAAAACCAGCACAAAACACAGATCCGGATAAGTTAGTTGATGATCAAGAAATCGAAAAGTATTTAACTATTTCCGTCAATGAATGGCTGGATATAAGAGGAAATACATGGTTGACCCACAGCAATTTCCGTCCTTATATTTCCTACCTTGGCCGCAAATATCCTGAATTATTTGTCGGTGTCCAAAGACCTGATTATAAGCTTGAGGGGGATCCAGATCCTTATGACAATGATAAAGGTTACTCAATTAATCATGCCATATTAGCAGATGGACATTTTAATGGACCTTGCTCACATCAAAATAACAAATCCAATACCCCTCCCTGGAACCTTGTCATGTGTTCAGGGAAAACTATATTGCTCTACCCGTTACATGTTTCCGGCAATCACTGGACACTAGTTGTGGTTGACCGCGTAAGGCGTTCCATTGAGTATTACGATAGTAAAATGGATTATGGAAATCACGTTGAGATTATTGCCAATTTTAAAGAATTGGCTAAAGAGCTCAGTGAAAAAGATCCAGGGAAAATTCCTTATCGGTTTGAGAGTAAAATTAAAAAACAACTCCAACCCGACGGCTATCAATGCGGGATATGGACTCTTTACTTTTTGGAAGAGAGGCTAAAAAATCCCGAGGTGAATTTTAATCAATTAGATGTCGAACAAGCTCAAAAGATGATTGCTGATTATAGAGTAAGTGTGATGAAACGAACGGTTAGCGAACATATATTTGCAGGACGCAAACGGAAAAAGGGTTTATGAAAGCAAGTAGGCAGTGAGCGTGAAAGTTGATATTGGCAATGCCTGTAAAAACTATTTTAGTGGTTTTCAGGAAATTTCTAATTGGTTCAAAACACCCTGAATTATTCGTCGATTTTAAGGCTCCGACTTATTGTCTTGAAGGGGAATCTGACCCTTATAGATCCGAATATTCGATTAATCATGCGATAGTATCCGATGGACACTTTAATGGGCCCTGTTCTCATCGTTATAACAAATTTGGTTCAATCCCTTGGGATCCTGCCTTGTGTTCGGGAAAAACTATATTAGCCTATCCGTTACTTGTTGACATGAATCACTGGACATTGGTTGTGGTTGACCGCGTAAAGCGTTCCATTGAGTATTACGACAGTAAAATGAATTACGGGGAGAATCCCGGCCCCAGTGGGATTGTATCCAATTTTGAAAAATTGGCTAAAGAGCTTGCTGAAAAAGACCCTGGAAAAAGTCCTTATCGGTTTGAGCGTAAAATTGAGAAAAAATTACAACCAGATAGATATCAGTGCGGGCCTTGGATCCTTTACTTTCTGGAAGAGAGGCTAAAAAATCCCGAGGTGAATTTTAATCGGTTAAAGATCACCTTTGCTCAGAAAATGATCGCTGAGTACCGCATAAAAGTAATGAAGCGTTCAGTTAGTGAGTGTATCCGTTCCGAAAAAAATGATGCGCTCAATAACAAAGACCAGACATTAAATTAATCTCATTTCATTTTAATTTCGGCCATTTCAACGATGATAACGATGTAACGATAGGAACGATAAGGAAAGTCAAGCCTCCACTAATTCTATGTTTCTTAAAGACGTAAAACTTCTTCGTTGCCTTGTAATCTTTTTTTCGGCAGGTACATGTTCACCAGGTCTATTCACTATAACTCAGGCCTTCAGACTGAATGATTTTATGTTGTCCACCTAGGGCGATGCCCTAGGTGGACAACATAAAATCATTCAGTCTGAAGGCCTGATATATAACGATGCTACCACGTGAACATTTACTTCGACAGGGCAACTGGTTAGTTTTTTCGTCAACAAGTATTGACTTTTATTTTTAAAAACTAAATAATATAGTACATTAGTTAATTTATTTTAATAAACAACAGTTAATGTAATGGTGTTGTAAAAATAACCTGTAACCGATTACATGAAATTCATATAATAACAAAAGTCAAGGGACTATAAGATGAATAGAGTAGATACGGCAGCTTCAATTTTAATAGACCCGTACAAAAAGCAACCCAACATGTCAAAATGTTCCTCCTGTGCAATCAGCATAGGGGTGGGGATCTTATCTTTAGGTACCCTTCACGCGAGCGCAGCCATTTATCGACATTGTATTGCGAAAGATGTGGGACCAAATGAGACACATCAAAAAATAGGAAGCCTATTTAAGAAGGGATGTGGGCCATTATCTCCCAAGGGATACAATGAAAATTGCGTCACTCCTGAACAACAAACACCCTCGTCATCAACACCTTCAGAGACACCTTCAGAAACGCCTCGTTCTGACCAAGATTCATTCATTACGGGAAGTTTGCTAACGTCTCAAACTACTTCAAAGATTTTTTTTCCACCCAATGTAATAAAGCAAACACCCTCATCATCAACACCTTCAAAGACACCTCGTTCTGATCAAGACCAACCGATTGCGGGATTTTTGCTAAAGACTCAAACAACTCCAGAAGATTTTTCTCCTCAAAACGTAAATGAGCAAGTTCCTGTATCAGCAACACCTTTGGAAGACTCAAATCCTTCTGAACAAGACCAACCGATTGCGGAAGATTTGCCAAAGCTTGAGGCCGCACCAGAGGATTTTTTTCCTCGCAATGAAATAGAGCAAATCCCTTTATCAGCAATACCTTCGGACTCAAATCCTTCAGACCAAGATCGATCCGTTGCGGAAGATTTGCCAGTCCCTCAAACAACTCCAGAGGATTTTTCTCCTCTCAGTTTCATTGTACTAAAACCATATCTGGGAGTATCAGCCCTGAAGGGATCGAAAACTAGTCTCCCTCCCAAAACAGAAAAGAATGTTGCATTTTCTGATCAAAACTCTACATTAGGAATTGATCCGCGAGAAATTGAATCGGTAAAATCACCTAAAAACCAAACACCGCCACAGGCTGTAGAGCAACCACCACAACCTTTAGCTCAAAAGAAGTTACTCATAAAGAGACCTTGCACTATCTATTCTTTCGCCGAACAAATTTATGAAAATCGCAACCTCCTTTCTAGACCAAAAGATGGTGGAGATCTACTGCTGGATGCTTTGGATGAATGTGGCCATAAACTTGAAGATATTTTACAGGACAAGGGCGCTTTAGATGTGTTACAAGAAAGCAATAAAATCAGGCATATCCTACTTCGTCTTGTAAACAGGACGCTCAAATTAGAAAACTTATCTATTAAGCAAATTGAAATGTGGGTGAAATTCAGGAAGGACATACTGAGCTATTCCGCCATTTTCCTGACGCTAGCTTTGAACCACTCCGGGAAACCCAATGAGAAGACGATCAAAGAAATGTTCAGAAACATCTATCCAGCTTCGGTAAATGAGTTCTTAGGTGAACATTATGTGCAGGATTGGTTAAAAACAGAAACTGGCGCTCATGCAAAAATGGTGTTGACTAAAGGCTGTTAGCCTGAAGTGCAACCTGAGGCTTAAATTTTACCAAAAAGTTTTTTTATGAACCCCGGAGAATAAAATGAACAGAGTCGATGCGGCAGCTTCAATTTTAATAGACCCCTACAGAAAGCAACCTGGCTTGTCAAAATGTTCCTCATGTGCAATCAGCATAGGGGTGGGGATCTTATCTTTAGGTACCCTTCACGCGAGCGCAGCCATTTATCGGCACTGTATTGCGAAAGATGTGAAACCAAATGAGACACATCAAAAAATAGGAAGCCTATTTAAGAAGGAACGTGGGCCATTATCTCCCAGGGGACACAATGAAAACTGCGTCACTCCTGAACAACAAACACCCTCATCATCCACACATTTAGAAACACCTTCAGAAACACCTCGTTGTGACCAAGATCTATTCATTACGGGAAGTTTGCTAACGTCTCAAACTCCTTCAAAGATTTTTTTTCCACCCAATGTAATAAAGCAAACACCCTCATCATCAACACCTTCAAAGACACCTCGTTCTGACCAAGACCAACCGATTGCGGGAAGTTTGCTAAAGACTCAAACAACTCCAGAGGATTTTTCTCCTCGAAACGTATATGAGCAAGTCCCTTTATCAGTAACACCTTCGGAAGACTCAAATCCTTCTGAACAAGACCAACCGATTGGGGAAGATTTGCCAGAGCTTGAGGCCGCACCAGAGGATTTCTCTCCTCGCAATGGAATAGAGCAAATACCTTTATCAGCAACACCTTCAGAAGACTCAAATCCTTCAGACCAAGATCGATCCGTTGCGGATGATTTGCCAGTCCCTCAAACAACCCCAGAGGATTTTTCTCCTCTCAGTTTCATTGTACTAGAACCACATCTGGGAGTATCGGCCCTGAAGGGATCGCCAACCAGTCTCCCTCCCAAAATAGGGAAGAGAGTTGCATTTTTCAGTCAAAACTCTACACCGCCAAAGACTGTAGAGCAACCATCACAACCCTTACCTCAAAAAAAGTTACTGGTAATAGAGCCTTACTCTATCTTTTATTTTGCCCAACAAATTTATCAATATCGCGACCACCTTTCCAATCCAAAAGATGGTGAAGATCTACTGCTGGATGCTTTGGATGAATGTGGCTATAAACTTGAAGATATTTTACGGGACCGGGGAGCTTTACATGTGTTAAAAGAAAGCAATGAAATCAGGCATGTCCTATTTCATCTTATAAATAAGACGATCGAATCAGAAAGCTTATCTCCTGAGCAAATTAAAATGTGGATGGAATTCAGGAAGGAGATACTGGAATACTCCGCTATTTACTTCATGGTAAATTTGAACCACTCCGAGAAACGCGATGAGAAGACGGTCAAAGAAAAGTTCAGAAACATCTATCCAGCCCCGGTAAACGAGTTCTTAGAGGAGTTTATTGTGAAGAAATGGTTGAAAACAGAAACTGGCCTTTATGCAAAAGCTGTGTTGGCTAAAGGCTGTTCGCCTGATGTGCAACCACAAGCTTAAATTTTACCAAAAAGGTTTTTTATGATCCAATCACCCTCAGTTTCATCTCGTGAACAGCAAACCTTATTCTATCAAATGAGCGCAGGCAAGATCGAAAAGGCCAAGGTCGTTTTGATCGGGATTACAGAAACAAGAAGCGATCATTTGCGCGCTGTTGCCATATTTTTAAACTCGATCGTCCATAAAAAGACCTTGTTCCTTATTGAATATGAGGAAAAAGGAATTGAAATAATAGATCATACAAAAAATCCTATTTTATGGAAGTTGAAGGAATTGGGGTTTGATTCCAATAACAAACCCATCACTGTAAAGGGATGGGATGATCTTGTTAGCGGCGCTAAAATCAGACAAATGGAAGAGGATGGCATACCATATGATTTGAATCTCATCATCGGTAAGCGGAATGAGTCAATGATTGCATCAATCAAAGCCGATTATAGTAGATTTAATAAAATCATTGTCCTGGCAGGTTCTGCTCATCTGTGTACCTCTCCCGCTACACCTGAGGACGAACTTGCATTCTTTAAAACCAAAATAAGCCGGTATCACGAACATTTGATGCAACAGCTTAAGAAGTATCAGCCGATGATCATTGTTCCGGTCGATATGGATCAATATGAAAATCCTCTTGGGGATCTGGCTCTTTGGGACTACACCCCCCCTTCAAAGAATCGGTGTTGCACTAGGTTTTTTATGGTGATGGCTGCAACTTGCATCGTTTTTTCTGCCATCATCGCAAAAAGTTATGCTTCCCATTAGATCAGTCTATTCCTTGCCTATTTATTCAAATATTTGTTACATATAAATTTAGGGAAAAAATTTCTTAAATATTTTATATGTAGGAATATGACAGTAGTTGATCAGGAGAGGACCTTGCAAGAAAATGGGAATGAAAAACTTCTCATCTCTAAAGTAAAGCGTTTAGGAAATCCCATTTCCATTCTTCTTCTCAATTCCGACTGCAAAATATTTACCGTTCCCGGGATCGATGGATGTGTTGGTTATCAATTGGTGGGGAATTGCGCAGTCGTCATTGGCGATCCTCTTTGCCTGAAGGAACAAGTATCAAAACTCATAGACAGCTTTCATGCATACTGCAAGGAACAAAACTGGACTACCGTTTATTTTCTTGCGTCAGAGGCATTTGCCCATTATGCAACCGGTCAGCACTTATGTTGCAGTTTGCTTCAGATCGGCAGTCAACTGAACATCGATCCGACAAAATTTCACCTGAAACAAAAATTGCGCTGGAAAATCAACCATTCCCTTAAAGCTGGAGTGATTATCAAAGAACATCGGGAGCAAGACCATTCGATGGATGACCAGATGAAAGCCGCAATGAAAACCTGGCAAGAATCGAAGCACGGGTTTCAGATTTATCTCGGATCCTTTGATTTGTATGCCAATTACAAAGAGAAAAGAATTTTTTATGCATTGGAGGAAGGAAAGATCATCGGCATTTTAACGATGATTCGGCTGGATCATTTCCAAGGGTGGGCGATCACCTCGTTTTTGGCTCTCCCAAATACTCCGGCAGGGATTACGGAACATTTAATGTGCCATGTTTTTACCATTCTTTCTGCAGAAAACTGTCGCTTTCTTTGCCTAGGATTTATCTCGGGAATGAAAATCGGGGAGACTGCCGGTTTAAATCCATTTTCCACTTTTTTTGCTAAATTAGTCTTTACTCTGTCAAGGTGGCTCTTTCATTTGGATGAAAAAAGCATTTATCTAAAAAAGTATAGCCCGACATTAAGCAAAACCTATATTCTATGTGATGACAAAATAGGAATTAGCGAATTGCTTGCCATTAAAAACACATTAAAAGTAAAATTATGTTTGTAGTTGCTTTTAAAATGTTAATTGGCAATCGCGCTGCTTTTATTGGAGCCATTTTTGGAATTTTTTTAGCTGTATTACTCATTTCTCAGCAGTCTGCTATATTTTTGGGGTTATTATCCCGTTCATATCGCATTGTCACGGCAATTTCCCAACCAGATATCTGGATCATTGATCCTTCGACCCGGGGCGAAGATCTCATCCGTTCCATGCCAAAGAGTTATCTTTCCTATGTCAAAAATGTGCAGAACGTCGAATGGGCAGTGCCTATTGATTATTTACAACTTCCCGCTGCCAGCCCCTCCGGCATTTATAAGCTTGCGGAAGTTTACGGGATCGATGATGAAACGCTCATTGGCGCGCCAATATTAATCGAGGGGAATATTCAGGATTTGCATAGATCAGGAGGAGTGATCATCGATACCATTTCAGCCAATGGTTTTTTAGCCAAATCTTTGCCTGACGGGACAAAAGTTCCAGCTAAACTGCATGACACATTTGAAATCAATGGACAGAGGGCTGTCATTATCGGTATAGGAAAAATTACCCAAGGATTTTATCCTCAGCCAGTTATTTTTACTACGACAAGCCAATTCCAAAAATATAGCGGATCGAACCGGCTGGAATATATCATTGCAAAAACGAGGAAAAATGCAGATGTAAATCAAGTGATCCAGGAGATCAATGCTTACAAACAGGTGCTTGCCATGACAGACAGGCAATTTGCCTCGAGAGTGGAAAACCACTTTTTAAAAACAGGGATTTTGATCAATTTTGGGCTATCTGTAGGGCTTGGGTTGATTATCGGTTTTTCCATTGCCGGTCAGATATTTTATATTATGACCATTCACAATCTCAATTACTACGCATTGATCAAGGCGTTGGGGGGAGGTGAAAAAATGATTGTGCAAATGATTTTTTTTCAGGCCTTTATCGTGGGAATCATCGGATTTCTTTTAGGTACAGCCGTAACATTACTTTGGGGGTTTGCCATCACAAACACTACATTGGCCTTTGAATTTCCCTGGCAGCTTCTTGGCCTTACAGGTTCTTTGACCTTGATCATTTGTCTATTTACTGCTTTACTGAGCATAAAAAAGGTATTCAGACTCGATCCTCAAATTTTGATGAATGTATGATAACAATTGCATGTAAAGGAATAAAGAAATTCTTTATTTCCGGTGAAAACAGAACAGAGGCCTTGAAGGGTATTGATCTTGAGGTCAATGATGGACAATTGACGCTTCTGGTCGGCCCTTCCGGTTCTGGTAAAACCACATTATTGTCGATTATCCATTCTATTTTAACTCCTGATGCTGGTGATCTTTATATATTGGGGAACAATATGAATCAGAAGAATGAGCAGGAAAAGGCTGAATTTCGCAAAAACTATATCGGCGTCATTTTTCAGGCGTTATATTTAATTCCCACTTTAACCATTTTAGAGAATGTCACGCTTCCCCTGCTGATAAGAAAGGAAAAACAGGAAAGGGCGGATGAAAAGGCAATTTCTATCCTTAAACAGCTGAACATAAGTGAAAAGGCGAATTTTCCGCCGCCCCAGTTGTCCAGAGGGCAACAGCAACGTGCCGCCATTGCAAGAGCTCTGATCAACGATCCCAAAATCATCTTGTGCGATGAGCCGACGAGTGCATTGGATCAAAAAGCAGGCTTTGAATTTATGTCGATCCTGCGTGAACTGGCGCACTCGGATCATCGAACGGTCCTCGTTGTCACTCATGACCATCGAATTTTTCCTTTTGCAGATCGCATTGTAAATATCAATGATGGCGTCATAGAGGAGTCATATGCATAGAAAATATTTTTTTACCATCTTGTTTCTTGTCTTATGCAGTTTTTTTCTTATCGCAATGTTCTTTATCTTTAAACCAGTTGCCGGGACTAATCAGGATGTGCAATTCAAGCAATCTCCTTACCATAACTTTATTAGCGGCACCGGCAGTGTAGAGCCAAAATCGGGGAATATCTATGTCGGCGTCCCTTTTAACCGCATTGTTAAAAAGATCTATGTATCTGTTAATGAACGGGTAAAAAAAGGGGATTTGCTCTTTCAATTAGATAATCAGGATTTAATGGCAAATCTCCGCATCAAACAAGAGGAATATGAATCGGCTTTAGCCAGCCTGCACAAGTTGCAGGCTCTACCGAGAAAAGAAGATCTGTCTGTATCCAAAGCCCTCTTAAAAAAGGGGCAGATTTCCTTTGATGAGGCAAAAGCGCAATATGACATGGTACTTAATTTACCAACTCCCGGAGCGATCAGCAAAGAAGAGAGAGACAGGCGTTTATATGGATTTCAGGCAGCCGAAGCGGCATTGAAAGAAGCTGAAGCTGAGTTTGCAAAAACTGCATCGGGCACATGGGATCTTGAATTAAAAATTGCCGAAACCCAAGTCGCCCTGGCAAAGGCGAATGTAGAGGCCATGGAGGCGGAAATTGATCGCACATCGATCAAATCTCCCATTGACGGTTCTGTTTTGCAAATTGCCATACGGGAAGGGGAGACGCCAGGCTCTGATCCATCTTCTACTGTGATGATCCTGGGAAATATCGACCAACTTTATTTGCGGGTAAGTGTGGACCAATTTGATATCTCGCTTATACATCCCGATGCCGGGGCTGTAGCTTACAGACAAGGAACGCAATCGGTTGAGTACCCGCTTGAATTTATCCACGTTGAACCATTTATGGCTGCCAAGAAATATGTAACAAATGCCGTCGCGGAAAAAATAGATACACAAGTGTTGGAAATTATGTACCGGATTGCCAAGAATGATCCTCCATTATTCATTGGAGAACAAATGGACGTATTTATCGATGCTAAAGAGAAATAATTTCTTAACTTTTGTTTTGCTTATGGCGATGACATCCTGCGCCGGGTTTTTTCCCTTGAAAGAAACAGTTGTCGCTCCCGGGAATTGGCATTCCCGCCTTATACGAGGAATATCTGAAGAGGACCCGGCCTGTTTTATTTGGTGGAGGGCCCTTGACGACCCTATTCTGACAGAACTGATCGAAGAGGCGGCACATAGAAATAGCGATGTCCAGATAGCAGCAGCTCTCAATTGCACGGAAAAAATCCTCGAGACGATGAACAAGGTTACTGGAGAAATTGCAAGTCATTACCTTCGATTACGGGGATTTCAGAGCCGTTTATCTTTATTGGAGGCGCGCATTGGGGTTCAGCAGAATGCCCTGGATTTTAATCAGGGCTTATCGACTACAGGATTTATCAACACGATCGAACAAAATGAAAGTCAAAAAACAGCCCTTCTTCTTTCGATGCAAAAAACACAAATAGAGCAGTCGATAGATAAGATGATTTTTCACCTCTCGACTTTATTAAGTTATCCCCCCTGTGGTTTGTATGAGATACTCATCGTGCCAAAACCGCTTCCGAAATTGCCGGTGTTTATGCCGGTCGGCTATCCGCAAGATCTCAAATGCAATCATGATTCAGTAAGAGAGGCGGCAAAACAGTACCGTGCAATGCCAAACAAGCTGGCATTTTACAATTACCAAAAACAGTTCTTAAGCGCTCTGGAGGATACGGAAAATGCTCTGACGGCCTTACATGATGACCTGAAGGTGGTGGATGATTTGCAAACCCTAAAAAATGTAAAAGCGGAAAACTATCAATTGATGAAAGAGTTAAACAGCCGGGGATTAAAGGGGGACCTTGAGTCTCAAGGGGTATTGCTGGAACTATTGTCCGAGGAGAGTGATTTGGTTGAGGCCAAGGTCAACCTGTTACTCGATTACGTCAGTCTGTACCAGTCTTTAGGGGTAGGTTGGGAGGTGAGTCATTGTATAAAGGGAAATAAAAAAATTATTTAACGCAAAGGCGCAAAGACGCAAAGAAAAGAAGGCAATTAAAAATGGAGCTTGGCAAGGACAGGATTACATAAAATATAACATGGGAGTTTCAAGAATTGATATTGCAACAGTGGATATATCAAGCTCTACCTTTAAATGCTCTCCAAAGATAGTTTCCTTTGTTTTTTTATCTTTGCGTCTTTGCGCCTTTGCGTTGAATTTTTTTTGTTTATCAGTTCCATCCTAAGGAGGTCGCTATGACCAACACAACCCAAATTTTTCCGCCAATGCTCTATGGGACGGCCTGGAAAAAGGAGAGAACGGCGCAACTGGTCGAACAGGCCATTAAACAAGGATTTCGCGGTATCGATACTGCGTGTCAGCCGAGGCATTACAATGAAGCTGGTGTAGGAGAGGCTTTAGAAAAGCTCAAAAGACAAAATTTCCCAGTACAACACCTCTTTATTCAAACCAAATTCACTCCTGCAGATGGTCAGGACAGATCGACAGTACCTTATGACCCTGCAGCATCCTTACCGGTACAAGTCCATCAGTCTATGGCAGTTTCTTTAAAAAATCTGAAGCGGGATGTGATCGATTCGCTATTATTACATTCTCCCATGTCTACCTTTGATCAGACCATCGAGGTATGGCGCGGCATGGAAGAGCTAAAGCAAAAAGGGCTTGTCCGAATGCTTGGAATTTCTAATTGTTACGATCTATCCACTTTACAATTATTATACGAACAAGCTGCTATAAAGCCATCTATGCTCCAGAACCGTTTCTATAGTCAAACCGGCTATGATAAAACCTTACGAAAGTGGTGCCTGGAGAAAAATATTCAATATCAAAGTTTTTGGACATTGACAGCGAATGGGCATATTCTTGACAATCCCGTAATGCAAAGTATTGCCGCAAACAAAAACGTAACAACACCACAGCTTTTCCTTCGTTTTTTAATAAAGCAAAAGATTATCCCATTAATTGGTACTTGTTCAGAAAAACACATGAAAGAGGACCTTGCCGTCTTTGATTTCGATTTGTCCGATAGCGAAATGGAGCAAATAAAACCTTTGCTGTGGTAATGAAGAATTTTTACTGTATCTCCACATCAGATTGGGTCGTAATGGAATATCCATTTAAGAAAAGGAGTAAAAATGCGATGGGGAAAAATAGCAGGACCCAAAAACAGAGCCAAAACCTAGATCCGTCATAGTGGAAATGATAGATTGTTTGGTTGAGCTCAAATTTGCACGCAGTCAATAGCAAAACGAAAGCGATGGGGAAAAAGAAGATCAACCAAAAAATTAACCAAAAAATTGAACCTTCATAGTAAAGTTTTATACTTCTTTTTTTCATAATAACCTCACTTTGTTAGCGTATCTTAATTATAAATTTATTTATTATTTTACGCAAACGTATTGAAAAAATCCGGCATTTACATCATCTCCTTCCTGAAAATCTGAGTAGGTCTTTACAGATGTAAAGTGTCTTTGAAGTAAAGCTGGCAGCTCACCCTCCTTAAAGGGGTAAAACGAAAGATACCCTCCCAGATTCGTTTCTTTATGATGATACTGCATGACAACCAAAGAATTTTCTATGATTACAGGTCTTGCAATCACATTTTTTCCACAGTAGACGGTCTTTTGATGAGTTACTGGCGCCGTACCTTGCATAATCTGCTCTTTATTTTTAAGAATATAAGAGTAGTTGCGTGCATCAACGATTAGCATTCCTCCAGGCTTCAGGAGGTTGAGAAAGTTTTTTATTACAGACTCTCTTTCTTTTGCATTAAATAGGTAGGTAAGCGAATTTCCAAGACAGAGGATGGCATCAAACTGACATTTGGGGTGATATTGATGTAAATTTCTCCAATCGTAGGCGACAATATGTAAATGAACGCCGCACTTAATTCCATTTTCTATTGCTTTTTTCTGAAAAGCCAAATCCCGTTCATTCGAGACTACTGAGAATCCATGTTGCAATAGATAAACCGAGTCGACGCCATCTCCCAGGCAAGCATCGAAAATATCATGACGTCTATGTAGATGTTGAAGGAGGAAGGGCCCCTCTTTCTCAAGACGGCCTGTCCAGTCGACAAAATCTGTCCACAACTCCGCAAGATCCGTATGGTCCTGCGTGACTCTATTTTCCACATCTATTGTCATGAGTTTGCCCCCCATTACATGGTATTAGAGCAGCCTATCCTCACATTAGCACGTTGTAAAAATATTAAAGCAATGAAAAACAAAATGAAGTTGAAGGTATAATTAAAAAAATGTTACAATAAGTGTCTCAATTATAAAAGGTTAAACATGTTTATCGATTTGTCACCGCTTAAAATTGTGAATTTTAGGCGGTTATTCTTTGGTCAGTTGATCTCTGCCTTTGGTTCTCAGATGACGGCAGTGATCATCCCCTTTCAAGTTTATTTTTTAACAAACTCTGTGTTTTGGACCGGTTTGATCAGCGGGGTGGAATTTGTTTTTTTATTTATTTCCAGTTTGATCGGAGGGGTTCTTGCAGATCGTTTTGATAAAAGACGTCTATTACTCCTTGCAGAAGGAATATTATGTATCATTCCCTTTGGTCTGGCTATAAACGCCTCTTTGCCTGTCCCAAGTCTGAGCGCAATATTTGTGCTGGCAGGAATCACTTCGTTTTTGAATGGATTGCATCGCCCGGCCCTCGAAGCGCTGACGCCTCGCCTGGTAAGTGCTGAAGATCTGGCCAAGGTCAGTGCTTTAGCTCCCATGCGTCACATACTCACCACCATTTTAAGTCCATTGATTGGAGGAGTTTTAATTGTCAGCATTGGTCCCGCACTCACTTACATGCTCGATGGCTTAAGTTTTTTTATTTCACTTTTATTTCTATTGAGTATCAAATTCACGGATGGTGCAAAAGGTGCGGACAAACAGATGAGCGCTAAAATTTTTATTGGAGAGATTGTAGAGGGGAAGCGATATTTACAGACACGTCCCGATATTCTCGGCAGCTATGTTACCGACTTTATCGCTATGGTCTTTTGTAATCCTGTTGCCCTTTTTCCAAGTTTAGCCATGGCTTTTGGCCGCCCTGATGCTTTGGGGTTGCTTTATGCCCTTCCTTCCGTTGGCGCTCTTTTAATGACAATATTTTCTCGCTGGACGCTTGGTGTCAGCCGCTGTGGAGTATGTATAATCTTTGCAGCAAGCTGCTGGGCTCTTTCCATGATGTGGGTGGGTACTTCAGCCGGATTTGGATATATTCTGGCAGGCTTGCTCTTTTCCGGATATTTCGACATGATGAGCGGCGTGTTTCGGATGACCTTATGGAACGAAACAATACCTCAGGAAGTACGCGGTCGAATGGCCGGTTTTGAGATGCTGAGCTACATGAGCGGCCCTTTGCTGGGAAATACTCTTCTTGGCTTTTTAGCAGACATATACGGAATCCAGGTCACACTGACTATCGGTTCATTAATTGCTTTACTTTGTTTAATTTGTTTCAACATATGGCGGCCTCAATTATGGCAGGTTAGGCGGGTTCAACCGGTAGCTGAACAATAGGGCAATGAGCAACAGGGTACCAAGCATTAAAACAATTTATTGAAACACAGAGACACAGAGGGCACAGAGATTTTCTTTTGCTTCCGCGAAAATAAAGATGTGTAATAGCTTGTCTCTGTGTTCTCCGTGCCTCTGTGTTTAAAATATTTGTTTTAATGCTCATTGCCCTGCACTGAGCAATAAAATGCTTAACAAAAATCACCCTATTCATGTAATATGTGTTTATACAAAAAACAAGGTCAATTTTCATGCGTCATTCAACAGCAACCGCCAATTTTTATTTTTTCTTTATCGATATAAACATATGGTGGGGAACTTGCTGACGTTTTGAAAAAAACACGAAATAAGTAAAATAAAGCCCCGCAAAAAGCGGGGTTTTTTTTTGCCTTTAACCGATAAGCCAGGAGTTTGAAATGTATAAGCAAATTGGAGCAATATTACTTGTGGCTGGTACTTGCATAGGGAGTGGAATGATTGCCCTGCCTATGGTGCTTGCTAAATTAGGGCTTATCCCAAGTGTTCTATTAATGCTTGGGATATGGTTTATCATGTACTACACTTCCCTCATCAATCTGGAGCTGAATCTTCAGGCGTGTCATGGACTTTCCTTAGGTGCGCTGGGAAGATATTTTTCCGGGAAGAGAGCCGAAGTGATTGGAACGATAAGCCTTAAGCTACTTTCCTATTCATTGCTTGCTGTTTTTATCTATGGCGGTTCCTCAATTGTGCAGGAACTGATCATGTCGAAGATGGATGTGAACTATTCATTTGGAAATATCGCAAGTCTATTTGCCTTCAGTGCCTTTTTGCTGCTTTTACTTCCGATAAAATTAATCGATTATGTTAACCGGTTTCTATTCATAGGATTGCTCGGCATAGTAGCTATATTATTAGGGGGACTAGTTTTAACAATTAATTGGTCGCAATTGCCCTTGTTCACTGCACAATATGATGACCTTTCCGCATGGGCTGCTTTGATACCGGTTGTGTTTACTTCTTTTGGATTCCAAGTGATTTTCCATACGTTAGCCAACTATTGCCATATGAATGCGAAGATGCTAAAAAAAGCCTTTTTCTGGGGAAGTTTAATTCCGGCTATTGTTTATATCGTTTGGACTTGCAGCATACTAAGCGTGGTGTATCAGAATGATGCAGAATTCTATAACACAATGGCGGCCGGGAAAGTGGAGGTGGGCGAGCTCATTCAAATTCTGAGCGGTATTGCAAAAATGCAGTCGGTACAACTTTTAATCTGGCTGATTTCGTTGCTTGCCATTGTCACTTCGGTTCTTGGTGTTGGCATTGGACTTTACGATTCGCTAAAAGCGATGTTAGGTAAGCTTGTTCCCAATCATATTTTTTGCAGTGTGCTGGCCAGCGTAATGACGATATTGCCAGCCTATTTAGTGGTTATTTATGTTCCTAATGCCTTCATTTCCGTTTTGGGTTTTGCCGGTATGATTCTCTCTTTGATTGCCATTTTGCTTCCGGTTTACTTGCTCAAAACCATTAAAGCAGAAAAATTTCACTACCCGGAACTAAACAAAAAATTTTTGATACAGCTTTCTGTTGGTGTTGGTTTTGCAGTGATTGCGTGTGAATTATATAATATGCTTTAAAATTTTTGACTGGAAAAATCTGAGATTTCCTGCTAACCTGATGTTTCAAAAAAAAATATATTTATTGATCTGGAGGTTTGATGAAAAATTGTTTGAGAAACGTCATGTTGAGCGCGATTTTTCTTTATCCTCCGGTGTTGTCTTACGGGCAAACAACAGATGCCGGATTTCACAGTTACCGGTTTGCAATTGTCCGGGATCTTTCTGATTCATTTGAAAATAGTTTACAATCAAACCCGCCCTCAGTCCCTATTGACCTTGAAACTGCTAAATTGCAGCACAAAAATTACATTAGCTTGTTGGAAAAATTGGTTCCCGAGGTCATTAGACTGGAAGCAGACCCGGATCATCCAGACTGTAATTTTATCGAAGACACAAGCGTTATTGTAGGCAATATCGCAGTCATCAGCAGAATGGGGGCGGCTGTCAGACGAGGCGAGGAGGTGCCGGTCGCCCACGTTCTTAACGGCCTTGGTGTAAAAAACATCGTCCAGCTTCAGTTTCCAGGAACAATGGACGGGGGAGACATTTTGTATACGGGAAAGCATCTTTTTGTCGGTCTTTCCGAAAGAACAAATGAATCTGCCTTAAATCAGCTTAAGGAAATTTTTCATGGGAAAACGGAAGTCATCGGGATTCCTGTTATCGAAGGCCTTCACCTTAAGTCGGTAATAACCCTTTTTGATTCAAAGACCCTGATCGTAGCGGCAAACCGGGCAGGAAGAAGAATTCAAAGAGAAATTGAATTAGCAACCAATGGAGACTACGCTTTTGTTTCCGTCCCTGAATCTGCTGCCTCGAATGTGTTGAGGATTGGATCTGTATTAATCGTTCAGGATGGATTTGCGGCGAGCGGGGCAGTACTGCAAGATCTTTGCGATCGTTATTCAGTCTCAATGATAAAAATAAATATGTCTGAATTGATCAAAGCAGATGGTGCTCTGACTTGCGGTTGTTTGCTGTTTAATTAACCAGGAGGTAGAATGATGACCCTAAAAAAAACAATTTACCTATTATTGCTTATCTGTGCCCCATCATGGGCTTATAGCAACAATGATCAGCAATTGATCGATTACACCGATACCGGAACGCAAATGCTTAAAACCTTAAAGGCCGATGATACTTTAAGCAGCAGCGTATGTAAAACGCAGAGAAAATTATCATATTATTTATATATAGACGATTTTTTAAAGAGTTTTATCGAAATCCCGACATCTGATGTTTCCGGCGACTCCTCAACAATATCTTCTGCATATTTAGCGGGGAGAGCTCCGATTTATAATATGCTGGATAGGAAAGCGGGAACATGTTCCGCATCATTTTTATGCATGCAAAATGCAGAGGGCATATTTACCGATATTTCCAATTATCTGTCGGCTGACAATGGATTGATCATTTCGTGGTTCACACCTACGACATTGGCCAATTTAGAATTAGACAGCATCGTTCATTCGATGGTGACTGAATGTATTGTCACTGCATCCACTAAGATCGGTTTTAATCCATATTACGGAAAAAAATTTAATATGATCGTTTCATCCGACAATGAAAAAATATATTTTAAGTTAACGAGGATATAATCACGTGAAGTCATTGACCTTTTTCCTTGGATTAATTTCGGCCGCAGCCTTGGTTGTTTCCCAGGTTTTCTTCTTTAATAAGCCGATTAAAAACCCAAGTGAGGTCCTTACAGTCATAGACCGTTTTTTTCAAAGCGTGCCCAACAATTTTCGCTATATGAAAGAAGGGTACTCCCCATTGGGCCGATCTCCCGTTGTCGATCTCTTTTTGTCAGATCCTCTTTATATGCCCGCGTACGCCGAAACTATTTCACAGCTGATTCACAAAGCATCTGAGGAAAACAGCCTTTTTTCATTGGAAACCTCTCTTTTTAGAGCTGGAGGAATTCCTTTGGCGCAAATGAGTAAAGATGAAGCATTGAAATCTGATAAGCAGATTCCTAAGCAATTTTTGGATGCGTTTGAACCAATAATTGCCAGTAAAATACACGATTATTGGCTTACCTTTATGGAAGTTCAGCGGGAAGCAGAAACAATCTTAGGGGTATTGTCCAGGGAAGAGAAGGTTTGGCTCAAGGAAAATTATAATAGATTTTTTTTTGGAAGCCAGGATGGCGATGCAGATTATCAATTTTTTACCACTGATAGCCCCTATCCATTACAGTTTTTTGAACTGGCTTCCCGGATCGATCTTGCGAAACTGGCTGATTGCGCAAGAAGATTAAGTGTGCTCTCCGATGATTTTTATCAATTTCGGAATGAATTCGACAAAGTGATTCTCAAAGAAAATTTTATTTGGGAAGAAAATGGCTTAACATTTGTTGTCTCACAAGAAAGTCATAGCACACACGAAGAAAATGCCGATTTTTTTATCGATCTTGGCGGATATAATGCGATCCATGGCAATGCAGGAGGCACTGAAGGTGTTCGGTCATTGGCACTGCATATCGATTTAAAAGGTAACAATACCTATCATGGAGCCAATTTTGTCCAGGGAAGCGGTTTTCTTGGGGTAGGGCTCCTTTTTAGTTGCAGAGGAAATAACACATACAGTGCAGATTCTTATTCTCAAGGGTGTGGTTTTTTTGGAACGGGAGCTTTAGTCAATTTAGAAGGAAATAACCATTTTGTATTGAATTTTGGAGGACAGTCGTTTGCTTTATTCGGTTCTTCGATCCTGTGGAACAAAGAAGGTAAAAATGAATATTTAGCCAACCAGGGAATGGCTCAAGGCGCTTCCAGCACCTTAGGGGTATCATTTCTTGTCGACGACCAGGGGAGCAATTCTTACCTTTGTGGTATACCTGGCAAAGGAGTGACAAGCCGGGATGGGGGTATTGGGCAAGGGGGGGCATCCGGAGTCAGAGGGTATCCATGGTTGAATAACCCCAGCCTTTATGGCGGCTTGGCAATTTTATACATAGGCGGAGGGAATAATAAACTAAGAACGGTATGGTTAGGACAAGGTTCCGGTTATTTTCTTAGCGCAGGGCTAATGATTTTGGAAGGTTCGGATGATATCGTGGAAGCAGATTTTGATGCCCAGGGGCAAGGTCTTCATTTGGCTGGCGGACTTTTGTTGAGAAAAGGGGAGAATGGGTATTTTAAAGGGGGCTTTGGATCGCTTGGGGTCAGTGGGGATCAGTCGGTTGGGATGTTTATCAATGTTGGAGGAAATAACCATTTTGAAGGTACTGACCAAAGCATCGGATCTTCGAGAAAACAGCAGTCTGTGGGGATGTTTCTTAACATTGGGGGACATAATACTTATGTTTTTCAACAATTAAGCAATGCGCGTCTTCAATTTCCACAATCGCCTAAAGAATGGTCAAGCGCGCTTTTTTTAGAAGTTGGCGATCGGAGCCGTTTTCCCGAAGATGTCGATGAATTTATAAGGGGAACCGATTTGGAATGGGGGATTGAAAATCATAGCGCAGGGGTTTCTGTTCAAACTCTGGGAGAAAATTCAGGTGATATTCTTTTTACTAAATTTCATGATGTCCCGAAAATTTCTTTTCCTTTTGACCCTTTACATGGATGGCCGGATAATACTTCCTATCGACCATTAGTCTATCATCCAAAAGAGGCTCAAGAATTAGCTGATGAAATTTTGTCGGCAAACTATGACAGAAGGCGTCAAATTTATGAAACTCTCGATCTATTACGCTTCAGAGACAGAAAAATCGAGTATGATCTTTCCTATCTCCTGAAAAATCCTTCAAGGCTGCCGGAAGATGCATTTAATTATGCAGTTTTATGGGCGTTTCGCAATAAAGACAGGGTCGACCTTAAGGAGATAAAAAGCGATTTACAATCAGGCAAGTTTACTTCTGAATATGCAAGGAGAATGGCTGTTTCCCTTGTTGGTACATTTTGGACACCGGATGCGATTCCTATTTTAGGACAAATTATGCTCGAGGATCGGTCAGATGATACTCGCTATTACGCAGCGCTGGCCTTAAGCCTGCATTTATCAGATGATACCATCGATATTTTACGTAAAGGGGTAAAAAGCAATTCAGAATTAGTGAGGTATGCAATTGCCAAAGGATTGCAGGAGAGCAAAAATCCAAATGCCATTGAATTGGCTTCCTCTTTATTTAATGATGAAAGCTTTTATGTCCGCAGGGCAGCTGGTCTGACAGCCATCTCTCTTAAAAGTAAAGAAGGGATCCCCGTTGTTTTGGAAACTCTGCAATATGAAACGCTCGATACCGGGGAAAATTATGGAGACAACATTTATAATCAGCTCTCTTTTTATTTAGGGGTAAATTTTGGTCTTGACAGGCAAGCCTGGATAAATTGGTGGTCAGAAAATAAAAATAACTTTCAATTTCCCAGTTACGAGGAAGAGAGTAGTAAACCTCTTTCGGGAGTCTAAGTAAAGATGATCCGTAAAAAAAATGGAAATGTCGAATGGCTTGAGTTTGAGCTTCTTGCCGATGAACCCAATATCGTTCATGGTTGTTTTTTGCGTCATGGGGGAGTCAGCCAGGGCTCTTTCGCAACACTTAATACGTTGCAAAAATTTGGCGATGACGCAGCAAATATTCAAAAGAACAGGGCTCTTATTTTAGAGTCGTTGCAATTAGAGAAATTGGTCGCAGGAAATCATATGCATCATGCCCATATTGAGCACATACAGAAGGCCGATGAAAGGGAGTTAGAATGCGATGGCTTGATGACCCGTAATAAAAATTTGGGGTTATTAGTCACGCATGCCGATTGCCAGTCTGCCATATTCTATGATCCCATAGCCCAGGCGATTGCAAATATTCATGCCGGATGGAGAGGTCAAGTAAAAAATATTTATCGCGAGGCTACTTTAAGAATGAACCAAGTTTTTGATTCTAAGCCTGAAAACTTACTTGTGTGCATCTCTCCAAGTCTGGGACCGCAAAATTCTGAATTTAAAAATTATACAGAAGAATTTCCGCAAGAATTCTGGCCATTTCAAATTAAGCCCGCCTATTTCGATCTTTGGGCTATTGCACGCCATCAGCTCGAATCTTGCGGCATCCTCCCGCATCATATTCAAATTGCAGAAATGGATACTTATAGTAATTCTTCAGACTTCTATTCCTATCGAAGAGAAAGAGCTTGCGGCCGGACAGAGAAAATCACAGGCGGCCATGGAACTATTGTCGGGCTAAAACCCCTCTTTGCGCTTAAATAGACTTCTTGCATAATTCATTTCCTTGCCCATGCCCTTGCCCGCTTTGTATTATGGACATGGACGACATGGACTTCATGGACAGCATGGACGACATGGACAATTGCAAAAGACCAGTTCAAACACTTTTCGGCAAGCAAGATTAAGATCATGATCAAGATCGAGATTAGGAATGTTCTTAATCTCGATCTTGATCATGATCTTAATCTTGCTTGCCGGAGACGATCTTCTTAAATTATTTTATAGTCAATTCTGCAATTGTCTCATGTCGTCCATGTCCATAATACAAAGCGGGCAAGGGCACGGGCAGGGGCAAGAAATGAATTATGCAAGAAGGCTATTATCCTGCCGCCCTAGGCGATCCTGCCTATCATGTTCTTTTATAATGAAGGCACGGTCATCCTGTTTAGTTCAGAGAGGGCTTCATCCATCTCAACTGAAGTTTTAGCTCCGTCCCAGCCGAAATACTCTTGCATCATCTTCATGACTAGCGGCAAGATACTTTTTGCCGCCATGGCGTCTACAGTAGCAAGCCGCATGCGCCTTGCTAAAATATCCATAGGTTTTTGTACCATTTCCTCTTCCAAAGCCCATTGTATTTCGCTTAAGAGCATGGGGTGTCCAGCTACCAAAAGAGTGTTCAGGGATTTACCCTTTCCATTTTCCAGGATATTTTGAGCTATACTTCCGTAAGAAGAAACTAAATACCCGGCTGTCTGTTCTGTTATGCCAAATTGCTCCATGAGAGTAAGTGTAAGATCTGCATTCCATCCCTTATACCCGATGAGTCTAAGCTGCGTTGTGGATAGATCATTTTCTTCCTTTCCCAGCTGCTTTTCTGCCCTTTTGACAACATCTTCGCCCATTTTACGAAATGTGGTCCACTTGCCTCCTGCTATGGTGATGAGGCTCGATTTACTTTCTTCAATAAAATAATCGCGAACTAAACTGGCAGTGTCATCTACATTTGACGACTGGACAAGAGGTCTGATTCCTGTCCACATAGATTTTACTTCAGATGGTTCTAAACGTATATTCAAGTACTCCTGGACATAAGAAAGCAAATACAGCATCTCTTCCTTAGATGGATAAGGGTGGAAGCTTAAATCGGTCATGTTGTCTGTAGTGCCTACCAGCACATTTTGCTCCCAGGGAAGCATAAAAACCACACGACCGTCTTTTGTTTTAGGGATAAGCAGGCCGGCATTGTTTGGGAGGAATTTCTTATTGAGGACAAGATGTGTGCCGGAAGAGCCCTTAATAAGAGGTGTCGCCTCCGGGGTGTCCATCTTGCGGATAGCATCGACGTAAGGCCCTGTTGCATTAATAACGATCCTGGCATTGATCTCGAACTTCTCTTTGGCAATTGTATCATAAACGGTAGCACCGCTCACTATGCCGTTGGAGTTAATTTTGAGATTTTCAACTTCGGCGTAGTTGAGGGCTATGCCCCCAAGCGCTATTGCGCTTTTGATCAGGGTAATGTTTAATCTGGTGTCATTGAATTGACCATCGTAATATGCGACCCCTCCGGTTAATCCATCTGTGCGTAGAAAGGGAATTTTTTCAACGACTTCCGATGCTAAAAGATATCTGCTTTCAGGCAACCTTGAGGAACTTGCAATCAAGTCATAGATTTTCAGCCCCGACCAATAATAAGGAGTTTCCCACCAACTGTAAATGGGAGTGATAATCTCGATGGGTTTGGTCAGGTGAGGAGCGATTGTAAATAAATTTTCTCTTTCAGTGAGCCCTTCCAGAACTAAATCATACTGTTGCTTGTCCATGTTAAGGACGGCTTTTTCAAGATAACGGACACCACCGTGGAGCAATTTTGTACTTTTGCTTGATGTACCGGAAGCAAAATCAAAACGCTCTACAAGTGCAACCTTTAATCCTTTGTTTGCAGCATCTAACGCAACTCCGGCTCCTGTCGCACCCCCTCCAATGACAAGGATGTCGAACAGCTCTTCTTTTAATTTACGGCTAATCCCGGCCCGGTCCATTGCTGGAGTTAAGTCGAGTATGCGGACTGTTTTATGATCTGTTGTCATTCTTTGCTTTTGTCCCCAAAATAGGATCGGGATGAGAAGAAGAGCTATGATCGCAATGTATACCGAACGCGATCCAAAAATTGGTTTTTGAGGCGTTCTGCTTTGCATCAAAATTTTTGTCTTCACTCGTGCCTTGCCATAGGCAATGGTCACTCGTTCCAGACGAAAAATTTTGAGCAGCCTCCTTGCCAAAATCCCAACTTTTGAACCACCTTCGGTATAGCATTTTCGCATTTTATCAAGTCTTAACGAAGATTCGGATTTCTATTGCTTATAGACCCATGATCTTCTATATATAGCATAGCTATTTATTCAATGAAAAGTATATATTTTTTGGAAAAAGCGCACATTAATGGATGAAAGAGGAGCCGGACACGAGCCTTAAACATAAAAAAATTGACAAGAAAAAATTTGTTGACAATAGTGGACCACGGAGGAACCAACCATGAAAAATAAATTTATCACCCTCGCTTTAATCACTGCTACAGTAAACATTTTTGGCGACCAATGCTGTCCTGACGATCTTTACCGGTGCAAAATGTCGGGAAATGAACTGGAGGCAGATATCATAGTCATCGGCGGCGGGGCGGCAGGCTGTGTATTGATGAGCGAGCTATCGGAGAGAGGCCAGTATTCAGTAATTGGAATAGAGGGGGGGAGAAATATTACAAGTGATCCGGCAATACAGGCAGTGGGTCTTCCGGCATTCCTGTTGGCAGGAACAGGAAAGCCGCAATATTTTTGGCCGGGATGGAATCAGACCCTGCCAATGCCAGGGCTCAATGGACGAACAAGTGACTGGACAACAGGAATGGGGTTGGGCGGCGGCGCATCGATTAACGGATTATACTTTGGCCGGGGCTCAAACGCCGTCTATTCTCGTTGGGAAGAAGTTTCGGGCAGCTCCAATTGGAGCCTGGATAAAATTCTGGCAACTTTCAATGCTCTTGAGAACTATCAGGGGTTGACAATTACACCTGGGGCAAGAGGAACTAATGGTCCTCTCAGTGTATTGCAAACACCTACCATCTCTCAGGTCACAGCGGACGTGTTATTACCGGCTACTTTGGCAGCGTTTCCAGGAATTCCTCTTGTTGAAGACTATAACGACCCGAGTGTGGAGAATTGCATAGACCCTCGTGCACAATGGTTTATTGACCCCACGGGTACAGAGCGGGCGAGCAGTGCAACAGCCTATTTGAATGACACTGTGATGACGCCGGAAGGTCAGGGAGTGAATGGGCACAAGTTATTCATGCTCTTTAATTCGGTAGCTGTGAAAATCATATTCGATAAACATGGTCGTGCCAAAAAAGTTAAATATGTACAAGATGGTAAAGTCTTCGTAGCACGTGCCAGGAAAGCTGTTGTGCTGGCAGGCGGCATCAACAGCAGCAAGTTGCTGCAGCTTTCTGGCATAGGTCCGTCGGAAGTACTGAAGAACGCAGGAGTCGCACCTGTATTCGTCAATGAGAATGTAGGAAAGCATCTCCAAAACCATCCGCTCATGTTCATTTCGATGCTGACAGATCCCGCTTTAAATGGCGTACCCAATGGAGCGCCTTATGCATTCACCATCCATAATGTCTACTTGCCGGTCGTAGGCGGTAGTGCAAGCGATCCTAGAATGTTACAGATTTTATTCGAGTACATACCGGCTAATGCACAGATACCATTCCCGGTAATGGCCATTGGATTTGAGCTGCTAAATCCCTTAAGTGAGGGGAGCGTTAACATACAAAGCGACAACTCCTTTCAGTTAGCTGCCGCAGATGACGGCTTTTATCAAAACCCTGTGGACCTGCAGAATATGAAGAATGCTGTCCAGACTTATATTCGCAGTTTGCTGCAGCAACTATTCTTCATTAACCCGATATTCATCCCTGTTCCCGGAGATCCGATCTATGGGGTCATCCTTCAAGGCTGGAGCGACGATGCAGTTACAGCATACGTGAAAAATAACAGCAATCTGTCACTGGATGTACACCACTTTACCTCGCATTGTAAAATGGCACCTCTTAGTGCCGGAGGTGTGGTGGATGGCGATACACGTGTTTATGGCACAACGAACGTTTTTGTAGCCGATGACTCTATCTGCCCGGTAATTCCCGATATCAATACGGCAGCGGCAGCGATGATGATCGGTCTTCGAAGCAGTGAAATTATAAAAGATGTATTGCAAAATGATAAACATACAAGAGATCATTAATATGAAAAAAAATATTCGGTATTTTTTACTGTCATTTTTAATTTTAATGACAGCTAATGCACACGCTGAAAGCTGCTGTGCTGATGATTCCTGCTGCAATGAAGACAGCTTTTGTCCTGATGAGACGAATTTCTATGCTAAGTTTTTCGGCGGCGCTAATTTCTTGCAAAGCGTTACGGTCACGGAAAACAAATCCAAATATCAAACGGGGTATGTCGTTGCCGGCTCCGTCGGTTATCAATGGTGTTACGGTTTAGCGTTAGAAGGGGAATATGCCTATAGAAGAAATGCGATAAGAAAAATCGATTTCTTTGGAGAAGGCTGCTCCAAGCATGGACATTTCCAAACTTCCTCGTATATGGCCAATCTGTTATGGAATGTGCCGCTATCATCGTGGGAGTGCACCTGTTGGAATATCCGGCCATTTATTGGAGCCGGTATCGGTTACGATTTCCAACAAATGCATTCCTCAAACTGCCGTATTGATTTTCACCAAAAGTGGCGCCATTTTTCCTGGCAGATAATGACCGGCTTAGCCTATCCGGTCTTCTGCAATACAGAGATTACTTTGGAATATAAATTCCATCAGGGAGGCTCTCATTTCAATAACCACGCCGTAGGAGTTGGGCTTGTCTATAAATTTGGGCTATAATATATCTTTAAGCTGCTAAAGGAATATTCCTTTTTAAGGTTATATTCAATGGGAAAGGAGAAAAAACATGGGACTGTCAGGAGTTCAGACTGCTTGTTTTGTTCTAATGCCAGGAGGAACAGAGTTCGTAAAAAATGAAGCAGTAAAGAATGATGATGTGGAATTAGTGAATAAAATAGATAGTATCATAGATACTAGAAATCATCTGTATGCAGGCGTTGCAATCATCGCATTGTCGATGATGACACCAGATACAGCTTGTTCATTTGTACCACTCCTTGGAACGGGAATTGTAGCCTTCGCAGCGAAAGTGCTATATGATGAAGCGAGCTCCTTACAGCACGTTGTGAAGTCACGTATGTACGTTACTAATCTCTTTTAAGCCAGGTTTTTATGAAGCAAGCATTTTGCCGCACTCTAAGAGGAGTGATCTTTTTTAGCTTTCTGCTGATGTATGACAAGACTTTTGCCCAAAATGAAAAACTTGGCGCAGCTTCGCAACAACAAAAGAAACCCAATATTTTAGTCATCATGGGCGATGACATCGGCTGGTTCAACATCGGCGCCTACCACAGAGGGATCATGTCGGGAAAAACCCCAAATCTGGATAAGCTTGCCACTGAAGGGATGATGTTCACCGATTACTATGCAGAGGCAAGCTGTACAGCAGGACGGGCCAACTTTATCACTGGTGAGCTGCCTCTTCGCACAGGTTTGACAACAGTGGGACAAGCAGGAGCAGATGTTGGGATTCCTGCAGAAGCATGCACAATGGCCACTGCTTTAAAAGCATTAGGCTATGCAACGGGCCAATTTGGCAAAAATCATTTAGGGGATTTGAACAAATACCTCCCTACCGTGCATGGTTTTGATGAGTACTTCGGCTACCTCTATCACCTTGATGCCATGTCAGATCCTTATTGGTTTGACTATCCGCAAGACTGGTTAGAGACAAAAGGTCCCCGCAACTTAATACACTCATGGGCCACAGGAGTTGATGACCAAAGAGAAGAACCACGATGGGGGCGCATCGGCAAACAAAAAATTGTAGATGAAGGTCCTCTTGCCTCATTCCCTGATATGAAGGGAAAGCAAGATTGGCAGGAGGGTCAAAAAGCAAAGTATAACATGGAGACATTTGACGAGGTGCTCGTTAAGTTTTCCACCGATTTTATGGACAAAGCAAAATCGGACGGCAAGCCGTTTTTTGTTTGGCATAATACCACACGCATGCATGTCTTTACCTATCTTCCTCCAAAGTATCAGGCTTTAATGAATTCCAAAACAAATTACGGCACGGAAGAAGCAGGCATGGCCCAACTGGATGATTGTGTGGGAAAACTTCTCAAGCATCTGGAAAAAATAGGGGAAGCGGAAAATACCATTGTGATTTTTACCACAGATAATGGAGCTGAAGTGTTTACCTGGCCCGATGGAGGCATGACCCCCTTTAGAGCAACTAAGGGTACTGTCTTCGAGGGAGGCTTTCGCGTTCCCTGTATTGTCCGGTGGCCAGGGCGTATCAACCGAGGTGTTGTGGAGAATGGAATCTTTTCAGGACTCGATTGGTTTCCCACCTTGCTCGCTGCTGCCGGAAATAACGAAATCCGAGACCAATTACTCAAGGGAGTCAAACTTGATGGCCGCACATACAAGAATCATCTTGACGGGTACAATCAGTTAAGTCTTCTTTTAGGGAAAGGCCCATCTGCAAGGCATGAGATTTTCTACTTTGGCGGACCTCATCTGGGTGCCGTACGGATCGATGACTTTAAGTTCCAATTCTATCAGCAGCCATGGGGTTGGCCGGGAGAGAAGCTTACAACAGACATGCCAACGATTGTAAACCTTCGGCAAGATCCCTTTGAACGAACTCCGTCAATACGTGGAGAAAGCCTGAATAGTTTGGGTGGCGGATACATGAATGACTTCTTTGCACGCGAGTTTTGGCGATTTGTTTCTGTGCAGAAGTTGGTGGGAAAGCTTGCTGAAACAGCAATTGATTATCCACCTATGCAAGCACCAGCCTCTTTTAATCTTTCCGCCATTAAAGCCAAGATTGACGAGGTAATAAAAACCCATGAAGGGAATTAATTTCCAGGAAGTTATTGAATCGTATGACGGGAACGTTAGCAGCTTCGAACGAGGTCTAACAAATCTTCATAACTCATGATGCCAACGCCGCCATTTGATTTGTTAATGGAAGTACCATTAACATTTAATATCCTTAATTTCTTAAGAGCGGTCAAGCATAGCAAGCCTGCCTCTGTTATTAAAGTACTGCTTAAGTCTAAAGTATGAAGATTGCTAAGAAGGCATATGTGCTTTAAGCCCTTATCCCCTATGTTAGTGGAGCTGAAAGATAAAGTATGAAGATTGACAGGGAGATGTAATTTTGTTAAACCATATTCTCTAATGAGCGAAAATCTTATCATTAAAGTGTGCAGACTTGCAGGCAGACGTAAATGCCTTAATTTTGCATCTGTCATTTCATCTCCGGCCATGTGTAATTCTTGCAGGCATGTAAGATGGCTTAATTGTTCTAACATTTCGTTTGGCAGGTTTGCATAGTCTAAGTCTAATATTTGCAGTCTTGTAAAAAGACTTAAAGGTGTTGATCCCGCATCTGGTATTTTCGTGTAACTTAAATTCAACTCCCGCAGATTTGTAAGAAGAGTTAAGGGTTCTACATTTGTTATTTTTGCATCGGCTAATGATAGTGTGTGGACACTGATAAAAAGAGTTAAGTGCGTTACGCTAATATCGGTTATTATATTGCCGCCTAAGTCTAAAATTTGCAGGCTGGGATGAGGAGGTAAATGTACAAAGTCTCTATCTGTTATTCCACAATAGGATACGCTTAAATTTTGTAACTTTGTACAAAGACTTAAAGCTTGTAATCCTATGGATGTGATTCTGGTGCGGCTTAAAGTCAAATGTGTCAAATTTGTATTAGCAGCTACAGTGGTTAAACCAGAGTCAGTTATTTTTACTTCAGCCAAGAATAGAGTATCTACCTTTGTAAGAATAGAAAGGACCTTTAAACCTGTTTCGGTTATATAAGCATACCTTAAGTCTAGCTTTTGAAGCTCTCCAAAAGAAGAGAGAGGCGGTACATCGTTGTCTGTTATTCTCGTTTGATTCAGAATTAACGTTTGCACTCCTGTAAGGCCAGCCAAGGATGCTAAGCCTGCATGTATTTCATTTCCCGACAGGTTTAAAGTTTGCAATCCTGTAAGAGTGGTTAGTTGATTTAGATGCATATCTAATGGTTCGTATTCCCATTTGTCCTTCCCTTTGCGAGTTACTATGGTAATACCTAATAATTCTAAATTGCGCAAGGTTGTCAGAACGCTTAAGAGCCTGAAATCTGTACAGGTGATTTTTATAAAACCTAAACATAATGTCTCCAGTTTTGCCAGTGTCTGACATGAGCTCCCTATACAAGAGAAAACCTTTGGATTTTTGTGAGGAGTAGGATCTGACAATCGTAACGCATGCAAATGTGTTAAAGTCGTAAGAGGGGCAAAATCTGATAATTTTGAGCAGTCGGTAATCTCTAAGACATTTAACTGTGTGGCAAATTTGGCTATTTTTTGTAAAAGTTCATTACTTATTTGGTGAAAAAACATCGATTTTCTTGTCATTTGATATTCCCTGAATTTGCAATTTCCTACCCATGAACTTAGCGATAAAGCCACCCGGTCCTTGGGTTTGAGAAATTCAAGAAAAATAACAGGTACTGCAAACCATTTGCGATTAGAAAGCGGGCATTCAGATTTTAGTGCTGTAGAGTTAGATGAGCGTGATCTATCCTGGGAAAACTGACTTTGTGCAATACTTGCGACTAAAGAACTTTGATCAGATGATGCTTGGGAGGGTGCATCTGCATTGAAAGAATCATGTCCATGCCATGCTGTTTGCTTTAGCACAGGACTTTCTGTAACCGGTGTACCAGACTGGAGCATAGTTATACCTCGCAAACTCTCATTATTATTGATTCCTCTATGAGATTCAAGAAAATAACCAGTTGCTTTTAAACAAAAAAACATTTACAATATCGAAGTTAAATCTGCTTACTAATGAAGTTAATTTGATATGATGAAAATTTGTTGCCCCCATTTCCATAGTTGTTCCGGTTGCCAGCTGCAAACACACGTGGAGCGTCCTCATAGTTTTACCGAAGTGCAAACTTTTTTTTCAAAGTATGGGATTAACGGGCTGCATTTGCAAACAGGAAGCGCCGAAGGGTGGCGGTGCCGTGCCAGGTTAGCTGTGAGGGGTTCTTCCAGGAATCCCCAGATCGGGCTTTTTAAAGAAGGTACGCATCAGGTAGAAGATATTCCCTTTTGTAAAATACACCATCCATTGATCAATCTGGCCGTAGAAGTAGTGCGCAAATGGATCATGCAAGAAGCCGTTTCTCCCTATGATGAAACGACAGGGAGTGGAGTGCTACGCTATCTGCAATTGACAGTGTCCCGCAACCATAACCTAGTTGAACTGGTATTGGTTGTAAACGAGGCAAATATAAACTGCTTCAGTCGGGAAAGTGTTGAGAGGTTGAGAGCGCTTGACACTAACTTATGGCATTCCATTTGGCTGAATGTAAATACGCTTCGAAACAACTTGATTTTTAGCGACAATTGGCAGCTTTTGTGGGGCGAGCGTTGGCTTAAAGAGGTTTTTTTGGGGAAATCGGTTTGCTATCACCCCGGAAGCTTTATGCAAGCTAACCCCGACATGTTTGAGAAACTTTTAATGAGTCTTGCGACCCATCTTCCCAAAAAAGGCACATTGATCGACTTTTATGCGGGAGTAGGAGTAATTGGACTTTCTTTGCTCGACTATTGCAGCAGAATAAAATGTGTAGAGATAGCTCCAATAGCTGAAAGCTGTTTTGATGAATCTGTAAAGGATTTAACACAAGAAGATAGAGATCGCATCTCGTTTCATACGGGAACAGTCACCAGTTGCATGACCCAGTTGCTCGAACATTGGGATACAATCGTGGTCGATCCTCCCAGAAAGGGATTGGAAAGAGAGTTTCTCGATGCATTATGCACTGCTAAAGATTGTAAGCGGCTGATCTATATCAGTTGCGGCCTTGAAAGCTTTAAGCGCGATTGCGCCCTTCTGCACTCTTCCTCGAATTCGCCCTGGAAGTTGTCAAAGGCAGAATTATTCCTCTTTTTTCCGGGCACAGAACACCTCGAAGTGATGGCCGTTTTTGATAGAGATTAATCCCGATTTGTTTCGTTATTTTTTTGATTTCTGCTGATCCACAAGTGTCTGTAAATCTTGGATGTCTTGCTCTGTAATCACCGGCTTTTGGAAGATCACTAAGAGCTTCGCTCTTATATCCGGGGATTGTAACAATGGGGAGTGTTGAAATTTTTTATATAAAGTTTCTTTTGCTTGTAAAGAATCCATTTCTGTTTTGAATTCCTTTTGTAGATCCCCCTTAAAACCTTTACTCCCTTTGATTACCTGATTTTCAATTTCGTAAATATTTTTACCTTGTTTTAAAAGTTCACTTTTAAGTTGCTGATCGAACTGGGCTTCTTCCTGAGAAGACCATGCTGCTGCCGACTCAACCGAAACTAGTCCTTGTCCGGCGCAAATACTTGCAGCTAAAGCAATGCTAAAAATGAAATGTTTTTTCATTGGCTACCCCTTATAAATTTTTGAATTGTGGAGGCGGGTCTCATTTCTTCAGACTATCACACATATTATCTATTTGGAAATAATTTATTGGTTTTTGATGAAGGGGGGGGTAAACAAAAGTGTCAGTGACAAGGCGGGGCACAGAATTTTTCTCAACCATGAGGGCTCTTAAGCGAATCCTGATCTCGATCTTGATCATGATCTTAATCTAGCTCTTCACAAAGGAATTGAAGTTCTGGCACGGTCAACTCAGAAAAATTGAAGAAAAGCAAGATTAAGATCATGATCAAGATCGAGATTAAGATTGGCTTTGATGCGGCTCGAAGAATAAAGACTTTATTGGTTAGCCACTAGCGTTCCAGAACTTTTTTAACACTCTCCTCAAGATGCAATAAATGGGAGTCGGCCCTGGATTTTGCAAGTTTTACATGGGCGGGGTCTGGTTCTAAGGGAGGGTCATACGGGAAGTTTTGTACTGTTTTTTGTAATGCTGGAGGAAGGTTTGGCTTCATATTTTTTATGTTGCCGGCAACAACTAAAGGGGGGGTGGACTGTCCTATATTTTGAGGGGGAGTTTTTTCCAAAGAGGATTGTGTTTCGTTAATTGGTCTTGGGCCTTGAACATTGGGAAGATTCCCTAAATTTTCAATCTCTGACATAATTACCTCTATTTACATTTTTGTTGTAATTGAACGATTCTTGGTAAATACTCTTTGTTTAACTCTGTATTTTTTTCGAAAGCATCGAAAGCCAGATCAATATAACTTATTGCCTGCTGATTTTCTCCAATTTTTAAGCAACACTCGACTGAATAAATATAAGGCAAAGGGGATAGAGGATTGGTTAAAGCAGCTTTAGCATAGGCTTGTAAGGCAGTTTCCATATGTCCGCAACTTTGTTCAGCCAAACCATAGGCGAGCCAGAGATTATGCCGATAAAAATCCAAAAATGTCAGCACATAAAAAACATCAGAAGCTGGTTCAAACGATTTTAAATTAAAGTAACGCATTCCTGAACAATAAAAATTTTCTATTGTTGCATCGGAAAGGCACATAATGGATTGAGGGGAAGGGGGCAGATCAGCTTTATTGCTTTCTTCAACTTTCTTATGGTTGCATGCAGCACTTAATTTAGGAATACCATCATTAAATTCCTTTTTTATACTATCTATCTCTATTTGAGAAAGATTAGATTCTATGTCTTTGATAATCAATTCGAATCCGGAATTTATTCTTTCTTTTATGTCGACTCCCAATGCATAATTTAATAAGTTTTTCCTTGTCTGTTCTCTCCATATTTTTTCCGGAACCAGACAATTTAAGGGAATACTTAAAGAATTTGAAATCTGGTTGACTATAGGTTCAATAGACTCCGTCAGTTCAACAAAAAGATTTTTGACGTTTGGCGACGCTGTCATATCATCCACCTTTTGTTAAATTAATTAACTAATTTAACCTATAATTTATTATAAACTAAAATAAATAATAACTGAAAATGTTTTTTTGAACTCTATGATTATTATTGTGAGAATGGAAAATTTAATGAATCTCGGTCTTATTGCATAATTCCAAATATACCGAAGGTGGTTCAAAAGTTGGGATTTTGACAAGGAGGCTGCTCAAAATTTTTCGTCTGGAACGAGTGACCATTGCCTGTGGCAAGGCACGAGTGAAGACAAAAATTTTGATGCAAAGCCGACACCGTCAAAAACCAATTTTTGAATCACGTTCGGTATAAATACAAGTCTTTGATAACTAATTATCTACCACAGAGAGTTGGGAATTTGACCAAGAGACGTCTTTTAAGTTGGAATTAAGCTGAGCTGTTTCATTAAACAGCTCAGCTTGAATACGTTGAAGTGTACCAGGGCCTTAAATCAACACTTTACGCCAGACCCACTATCACTAGCGCGAATCGTTGTCATTGCAGTGGCATCTGTTGTGTTTGGGATGTGTCGTCGGACGAACATATCCAAATTCATCGCTTGTGTTTCCATTCCAAATAAAACCTGCAAGGCCATGCTTATTGTCGTAGACGAAATTGATTCCCCCAATAAAGTGTCTGCCGGTATTCCAGAAAATGGTGGGACGCGTTTGTTCCGCCACTGAATTTGGCTGCATGGGATTGCCTGTCTGTCCTGTGGTGAAGGTATAAAAAGCAACAGGATCAGTTTGGTTAGGATAGTAGACTTGGATGATATCGCCATTGGGAAAACATTGCGGCATTGTCGTTCCCGGGCAGTTGACGAGCATTCCGGGATTTGCACCAGGAGGTGGATTGACGATCGCGTTTCTGATGCCGGTATCCATAATGCTCATCCCATCGCCGCAGGTGCCATTGATGCAGACGGTCATTGACATAGGCATCCATTCGGGCAGAGTTGGAGTTGAGTACTGCGGCCAAGGCGTCAATTTGATGAATCCGGCTCTTGCAGTGTTATGAGCGGTGAGCCCAAGCACCACCCCTGTAGGAGTGACAATGTAACCATAAACCCAGTTCTTTGGAAGGGGGCTGAGTCTCCCTTTTCTTAGAATAGAGGTGAGATTCAAGAAAGGGTTGAATGCGGGGGTCTTTGCTGGAGTATCACTGCCTTCGCGGCCAAATCCTATCCCCATAACAGCAATGCCGTGAGGAACAAAGGGGGTGCCGCCATTATCGATCTCTTGGGTAACTTGAAGGACAGGGACATTAGATGTCGCTATGAGTTTTCCTGTTTCATCATAAATCTGTTGAGTTGCAGACCAAACGGTTCCTGTTAGATCTTTACTGAATGTACCATCGGTATAATGTGTTTCTCCGGTTCCTAAGTTTATAGCGTCAGGAGCCGGCGTGAAGTTGTCCGGGGAGGCCACAATGCCGCAAGATCCTGTATCCATGATAAATTGAGTAAAGCTGTTGTTGCCGTTAAAACCGAGGTTTATCATTAGGGTTTCTTCCAGGTTGGTATTTGTCGCGGCATTGGCATAAGAAACAAAAACACTTGCTCTGCATTTATACTGGTGATGATGTGAATTCTCAGCGTTGCCAAACAGTGGTATGGCAATGAGGGCCGCCAGGAATGGGACAAAAAATGTCTTCATTGACTTCATTATCAACCTCCTTCAAAAACATGAATTTATAAAATTAGGCGCTAACTATACTGTCATGGACAGTTATACACAAACAACTTCAAAAGTTGGGAATTTTGCAAGGAGCCGCCTCGAATTTGAACCAGGCTGAGCCGTTGCTGAAGCAGCTCAACCTGAATAGGTTGTGCGATGCAGGCAGGTTTCAAATTCGTCGGCTGGCAACGACGCAAAAAACCAACTCTTGAAGTTGTTTGTGTATAATCCCGGCCATAATTTGAATCTATCAGAACTTCCAATTTTTTCATAAAAAAGCGGATCAACATCAGCAATTCCCTCTAATAAAATTTTTTGATTAAATTTTTTAGGATTAGCTAGATTTTTGTTATAAACATTTATTGTTCAATGACTTTAAACTAT
>Ga0207128_1018_pt1 | contig 46456 bp, 50 predicted proteins | sample Alteio_BWMinHeat_18_FD_153522 | JGI IMG/M metagenome (GOLD analysis project Ga0207128, IMG submission 153522) | Enriched cells from forest soil in Barre Woods Harvard Forest LTER site, Petersham, Massachusetts, United States -... | ecosystem: Environmental > Terrestrial > Soil > Temperate forest >... | reverse complement strand
GTGGTTCAAAAATTGGGATTTTGGCAAGGAGGCTGCTCAAAATTTTTCGTCTGGAACGAGTGACCATTGCCTATGGCAAGGCACGAGTGAAGACAAAAATTTTGATGCAAAGCCAACGCCGTCAAAAATCAATTTTTGAACCATCTTCGGTATAGCCTCTTTTATCACATTTTACCAGGAGTCTTTTCGTGCGTTCACTCATTCACATTTTTTCCTGTATTACGTTGTTTTTTTGTTGCAGTTTCTCTTTAAACAAGAGTGTTCCCATTGTCGAAGATGGATGTATCCTTTATGCGTTTGCGGGTGGAAAAATACAGTGCATGTCTGAAAAAGACCAGGATGGAAATATTGTTATTTTATTGAAAAGCTTAGATAAAAATACAACTGTCCATTTCGGTAGTCTTTTACTTGAGGATAATAAAATTTATTTAAAATGCGTGATATTTGCCGATGAAGAAACCGACCTTTGTGCAAAATGGACTAACGTCCAGGAAGTTACAATCGCAATCCTTCCTCTCTTTACTCAAAAAATCACTTTGTCTGGAAAAACTGTCTATCAATCGGGCCTCTTTACTGTTTTAATGTAAAGGCCTGGCCATCGAAATATGAATATCATATCTCAGATAAACGGATAAAGTTGATTGCAGCAGACTTTACAACAAGGGGGATTGTAAGAGCGGTCGAGCTGAGACTTGTGATGTTCAACTGTACGAGATCGCCAACTTCTAATGGAAGGAGAATCGATCCGGAAACACTTGCACAATTTGGATTATGCGCTTGACCAAAAGCAGGAGGGATATTGAATTTCGGATTAGGCGGTTGAGGATTGCTATTTTGCAATATGACAATCTCAAAAGCAGTATTGAAACCTCCCCCATCAAAGTTTTGCACCAACATATTCCAGTTAATAAGATAGTGGCCTCTTCTTAGCACCGTAAATATTCCAGTCTCATTTTCACTCACTGGTATTATCTGAGATGTGTCCCCTATTACCGGGAAGTTAACCTGAACAGTGGTTCCGGATAGGACTGGCGCTGTGCCGACATTCTGACCGATATAATCAAGTGGAGTTGAAGCATATAAGAAGATTGGCTTTGATTCAGAGGATTTGTGATGGCTTTTGCAATGCGCTGCATCTACAGCTTGCAACGGATTCGTTAACAAAAATAAACCCGTTGCGAGAAATAAATATTTTATCATTACGATAACCTCCTAAATCAGTTTTGATGTATACCGAAGATGGTTCAAAAGATCAAAGACATTTTCCCGAAAAGGAAAAACGTCCTTGATCGGTTTTACGCCAGCCCAAAGAGTAAACCTTGGGTAATGGGCAGCTGTTTACAGAAAGTCAAACTGAAGACCGATGACAAATGCGTTGTAGTTGACGTTCTTCACTTTCACATTCCAGGGTGAAGTAGGCACGTGAGTTGTGTAGTTCGTCGCCCCAAAAATGTAATTCGCGGCATCGACATATAGATAACGGTATTCAACAAAAACGTGAAACATTTCACAGAAATTATATCGCAGACCTGCCTTAGCCTGAGCTGCAAATGCCCAGGAGGAGTCATTCCGGTTAGAGTTAAAATGGTTTATTCCTGCCTCCACTGGCTCTATTTGAAAGGAATCTGCCTTATGAAGTGATACGCGAGCAGCACCAATACCGCCCCCTACATAAGGAGAAAATCCATAGAAATGGCAACTATTTACTGCAAATACTACGTTGGCAAGTATTACATTTGAATTCATATGAAAGGAGTCGGCAAAGTCGTGTTCAGGCAACCCAATTACTGTTTGATTAATGAGGTGTCCCTTCTTATTCTGTTTAAAAAAGAAGACCTCCAACTCTCCGGCTGTTGCTAAATACCAGTCGGAACATAGGGGTTTAGACCACTCATACCCAATTTGTGCCCCACCAAAACCGGTCGAAGTTCTTTTTAATTTCCCTTCAGCAATCACAGATAAAGGACCTATTGAGTCAACTTCCGAGAAAAACGCAGTTCCATATTGGGACGCCCTATTGGTGTTTGAGTAGATTCCTCCACCAAATGCACCGACATAAAGTCTGGTGGACGAAGCCTCTTCGCAGCACTCCCCTGCCATTAACGAGGTACTTATTACACTTAAGGTTACCAATGCAAAAAGGGCCGTAAGTCGACCTTTATTGAATAAATTAAACATAGCTATCTCCCATGTTTTATTGATTTTGTAGTACAAACTCACATTAATCAGTTTGCCTTTTTCTTATCAACTTTTTTATTTATTCATAGATTTTATTTAAACTTTTTTAATATTTTTAGTGGTCGTTTTTTTGCCATGGACCTGTCCAATTTTCAATGACGGGATGCTTAGTCCATACCTCCCCTTTTAGCAAAGACTCAACCGCTTTTGCCCTTGCATTAACTACATCCGGTTTAGATTCCGCCAAAGTTTCAGTAGCTCCATTTGGTAAAAAAACAGGGTCGAATCCAAACCCGGCAGTGCCTCTTGGGTGAACGATTGTTCCCGAAACACTCCCTTTAAAAATATAAATTTGATTATCTTGCCGAAATGCCAATAATACTGTCCATTCGGCTTTACGCCCTGCATACTCAGACAGGTGATCCAGCAGCCACCGGATATTGACACCAACGGAGGCTCCTTCGATATCAAGCGAGGTGTCTTCTACAATAATGTTGTCTCCTAAGTGACTGGCCTTATGAGCAACCACTTTGACAGGATCGGCGTCGATTTCCTTTAAATCAATATGTGATGTTTCAAGAGCGCTTCCATATTTTGCAAACAGGCGTTTAAACTCTTCAAACTTTCCAGGATTACTTGTGTTTAATTTCCATGTTGAGCATTTCATTTTATCAAATTCTCCAGCACATAAGGAATAACAGAAACAAAAGTTTAGCAGCAAAATAAATAATCGTAATTTTTTAAAAAAAGTTAGAGTATTAACTTTACAATTAAAGTGGTTGTACATAATCTTTATACCTCAAAACTGTCATCATCCCCGCTTCTAAATGATACAATACATGGCAATGCAAAGGCCAAACCCCCGGATTATCCGCATCAAATTGAATGCTTAGGGTCGATTTTGGCATTACCAGCACAGTATCTCTCCTGGCGCCATTTAAAGGTTTTCCATCAATAGCCGTTACTTGAAAAACATGACCATGTAAATGCATAGGATGCGACATCGTACTAGTATTTACAAAAGTGATTTCCACCCTCTGCCCCTTCTCTACAACGAGCGGGGTCACTTCGGGCCAGGACTGGCCATTCAACGTCCATATGTACTCTTTCATATTTCCGCCTAAGTCTACTGTCAATTTTTTGTCGACAGCCCTTTCAGATAAAGGAGCCATAGCGTGCAACTTTGATTCCTGGTCATTAGTTAAAGCTCCTCCCTTTTGCGCTGTTTTTGGAGCTAATGAAGGAACGTTCGAACCTTTTGTGGCTAAAATGACGCCTGTTTGAAGATATGTACCTTCTCCTTGTGCTAGAATAGGAAAAGAGCCGCCTTGCATGGGGATTGTCACGAGGATGTCTATCCGTTGTGCAATAGCCAGTTCAAATTCGGTGCCTTTGAATGGCTGAATTCTATTTCCGTCTACTGCAATAACTTCTCCTTCTAATTTACCAAGATGTAATAAGAAATTGGTTGCACTCGAGCCATTAATGACTCTCAGCCTCACTTTGCTTCCAGGTTTTACCAGTAGGATCTCAGGATCATCTAAAGTATGATTGTTGGCTAAAAAAGCGTCATAATCCACTTCAACGATGTCTTGCATCATCATTTTACTTTTAGACATTTTATTGTCGAGGTTGCATTTCAGAGACTGAAAAACGGTCATGGGCGATTTAAAAGTAAAATCGGTCAAAAAAACTACAGTGTCTTTATCGGCAATCGTTAAATCTTCGGGCCCATACAGAATAAGTGGAGCGCTTAGCAATTTTTGTTCTTGTAAATTCACATGAGAATGCATCCAAAAAGATCCTTCTTGTACAAGCGGGAATTTATAGGTATACGCCAACCCGGGATAAACAGGAAATTGTGTAATAAACGCCACTCCATCCTGATTATTGGGTAAAACCAAACCGTGCCAATGAACAGAGGTGGGAACGTTTAAATGATTTTCAAGCCTAACGTCAAATTGTTGTCCCTTGTTTAAATATAGACCAAACGTTCCATCCGGTTGAGTAATGGTAAAGACGGATGCTTCTTTCCCCTGGACAGAGATTTTTTTTTCTATGATGCGCAAAACAGTTTCGTCCGCTCTGATATGATCATGAAAAATAAAGCAAAAAGCCAAAATAAACTTGCGAAGGCTAAAAGAATACCTGAACATAAAAAACTCCCACTGATTCAGACTTTTTTAGGTTCTATCATATTCTTGCTTTATATAATATTATAATTTATTTTAAAAAAGAGTGTGTGCAGCCTGACTTTGTAGGATTTGATTATGGAACAACCTGTCTGTTTTTTGCCTAAACAAGATCCATTAGAAACGCTCCCGGCTCCTTTTGCTTCCTGGGAAGCCACCGCCAAAAACTTGAATAAACTTTTGGTTGCCTCCCAATTTAGAAAAAAATTAGAAGAGCTCCCTTTATTTCCAACAGATAAACTACAGACTGTGCGAGAATATGAAAGAGCTATGCAGATTTTATCCTATTTTGGCCATGCTTATGTATGGGGGGAAAAAGATGTTCCTGGTGCTATCCCGGAAGTGTTGGCAAAGCCATGGTTTGAAGTAGCCAGGCACCTTGGCCGCCCCCCTGTGCTGTCTTATGCTTCCTACGCACTTACGAACTGGAAAAGAATCGACAGTACAGGACCAATAAATCTTGGCAATATCGCACTTATCCAAAACTTCCTGGGCGGGATCGACGAAGAATGGTTTATCCTGGTGCATGTCGCTATTGAATCAAAAGCAAGTCCTGCCCTTGACGCTTGTGTTGAGGCAATAAAGGCTGTCCAAGCTCAAGACCATCAGTCGTTAATGGAGTCACTGCAAAAGGTAAGATCATCTCTCGAAGATATATGCAATACTTTAGACCGTATGCCGGAGCGTTGCGATCCTTATATATATTACCATAGGGTGCGGCCATATATTCACGGCTGGAAAAACCATCCCCTTTTCCCAAAAGGACTTATATACAAGGGGGTAAAAGAATATAACGAAAAACCTAAGCAATTTTTGGGAGAAACCGGTGCGCAAAGTTCCATCATCCCCACGCTTGATGGCTTGCTAGGTATTAAGCATGCACAAGGGGAACTCTATCATTACTTGCAAGAGATGCGGGAATATATGCCGCCAAAACATCGCGACTTTGTTATCTATGTAGAAAATGAAAGCCAGGTCAGGCCCTTTGTACAAGCCAATCCGAAATTCCACAAGATCTACAACGAATGTGTTTCTCTTGTCAACCGCTTTAGGCAAACTCACTTGGGTTATGCTGCAGCCTACATCCAAAAACAGCATGAAGACAGCGCGAATAACCCAACTGCTGTTGGAACCGGTGGAACGCCATTCATGAACTATCTAAAAAAACATAAAGAGGAAACGGAAACGTTCCTGTTATGATTATTCTGTATCTTTAACGGTGCGCCGCAGCAGCCCTCTTGTACTCCCCTGCTACTAAAGCCCATCGCCAAACTGCTGAAATGCGACTTAAAATTCCAACCATTAATTCAATAGGCAAAACTCGACGCATTTTCATCCATAGCCAAATTTTTCGATTAATGATAATTCCTAATTTAAAGCATGAGTCTGTATGAACTCTGTTCATTCCTTCGATATCACTATAATCTCCAGAACGCTGGCCAGCAATTAGAGGGTTGGTCGCATACCAATCTTCTGTCGATTGATATCTGGTAAACCACTCATCAATGGGAAATATGGTTTTTGCCTCAAGAAGAGCTTCAATACGCTCTATTAATAATTGGCAAGAATGTCTATTTACAATATAGGCATGTGCAGCAGTGGCATTATATACACGCATTACATGATTTTTTTTAGGAATAAACCCGGGGGCAGATCCATATACGGCCCCAAGCATTAAAAATTTCCATTCTGAAGGCAATTCATCTAAGCTTCTTTTTACTATATTTGGCGCTTTGTCGATAAAAAAACAATCATCTTCAAGAATGAGAGCTATATTTATGGCGTCAAAGCGTTCAGACGCTACCTTCAACGCCTTTAAATGGCTTTTAAGGCAACCCAGGGCACCCATTTGCCGCTTTGTCGGTTCAGCTGCAGAAAGCTTCTCGTTATCTGGTACGAATACTTTTTTTGCTAATTCTTTCGATTCCATTAAACCATCGCATGCGGCAATACGTTGGAAACTATGGCAATTTAACTCCCTTAAGTGCTCAGATATGCGAACCCATCTATCTGCTCTACGATCCAAGTTAATAATAAAGATCCCACAATGTGCATCAGAAAGCACGCTACCCAAACTATCTAATTTTGTTCCGGCTGACATAACACACCTCTTTACTTACAAAGCTATCACCACTTTTCCTATGTGTTTCTGAGACTCTAAATGGCGATAGGCTTCTTTGACTTGGGCGAATGAAAATGTCTTATCGATGGCAGGCCTTATCTTCAGGGAATCTACTGCTCGCATCAATGCCCTTAATTCTTCTGTAGATTCCATGAAGATGCCACGAATTTGTACCTGATGGGAAAGAAGGTCGCGAATATGGATATTACTATCTTGTCCTGAGAGAATTCCAATGACTCCTACACGGGCTCCATAGTTGCAAAGCGCCAAGGATTGAGCGAGGATGTCCCCTCCTGCTACATCGACAATCACATCAACGCCAGCGCCTTGTGTGATCTCCTTGACTTGGCCGGTCCAGTTGGTATCGCGATAGTCAACAGTCGCTGTCACTCCAAACGCAGCTTTCACAAAATCAGCTTTTTCTTTCGAAGAGGTGGTCATTATTGTTCTTGCCCCCATTGCTTTAGCTAACTGGGCGGCAAAAATGGAAACACCTCCTGTGCCTTGCAGAAGGACCCATTCTCCTGGGAGAGTTCTACCATGGGTCACGATTGCAGACCAGGCGGTAAGACCTGCAATGGTAAATGTAGCTGCTTCCTTGAAGTCAAGGTGTTCGGGAATCTTCACAAGTGAGTCGGCCGGATATACGATTTGTTCGGCCAAGACGCCATCTACACCGTTACCACCGATAAAAGTGCGTATCCAACTGGAGCGTAAATCTCCTGCAGGATAGTGCCTAAATGGGGCATTCAATACTTTATCACCGGCTTTAAGCTCGGTGACATTTTTGCCAACGGCTCTCACAACACCTGCCATATCAGAAAGTGGAATAAACGGTAAGGTATTTTGATTTTTGTATTGGTATTGACCTTTGGCAACCATCAAATCCCGATAATTTAACGACCATGCTTTTGCATCAACTAAGACCTCATCATCGCTGAAGGTTGCAGGAGATAGTTTTTCCGATAATTGAATTGAATCAATTCCATCTCCATTGACCAAATAATGTTTCATATGACCTCCTTCAACTTTAACGATCCGCCTAAATCCTGCTAAAATCCAAATATTTCTCTAACATGAAAGCAAGCTCCCGATAAGCCTTGATACTTCGGGGAGGTGTTTCCCATTCCGGTAATGGATTTGCGATCAGGTCATCGATTGGATAAAATAACACAACAACGTTATCTAATGTAGAATTCGTTTGATTAAGGCGATACAAATGGACATGGGCATTTTTGGAAAAAGTAATGTAGACTCTCCTTATGCCAAAGGGAACAGCTGGTTTGAAGTAGTGTGTGTTATAGTATTCAGTGATCGCATTTAAGTCACCAGGCGTAGCTGTGTCTTTTAAAAAGTAGTCGTTAAACACATTCCATCCAAATTTTGGAGATTTGCAAAGACCTGCCCATTTAATAAATTCATCGTCTTCATGTATGTGCGTGGTCCGATTCCAATTTACCTTACCATTATAAGGGTCAAGACCATATCGTGTGGCATGAGGCGGCTGCAAAGAGATCACCCCATCATATAATTGCAAAATATTCCAAAGCGTTTGAGATCGGTTATTGGCTCCGGAGCACGAGGGAAAAACCCTGTCGCCGGCTTTAAGCGAAAATGGGATGGCTTCCCCTTCCATTCGTATAAGAACGCCGCCCCTGGCTGTGAATTCAGAAAGTGAGGCTTGTAAACGGGAAGATTCGTTCTGTTCCAAATCTTCGTCGCATTCATGCGCGTAGATGATAGAGTGTTGCTTAAAGATAGTGCAATCCATAAAAATTCATTTCTTCCTGCTTATACAGAAAAATCTTAAGAGATGCTCAAAAAATAATCAAGACTATAATTGTACCAACCCGGATCTAGGACACAGGAAATTAGAACGAATTTTTAATTTCTCTCAACCAAGAAAACTGTAAGCAAGTCTTAATCTCGATCTTGATCATGATCTTAATCTTACTTTTCTTCAATTTTAATGTATGAAGAGCTAGATTAAGATCATGATCAAGATCGAGATCAAGACTATAATTGTACCAATCCGGATTACTTTATCCTGTAGTTTATTGTAAAATTATGAGATAGTAACGAGTAGCTGCACAAGGGGTACACGAAATCATGAGCGAAAATGTCCGCTTAAAAAAATGGTTATTATGGGTTGTTACCATTATTTTGTATCTCTATGCCTGGCAATCGACTTTTGCCCAGGAACCTTTGCCTTCGGAAAAATTATTTGAAGAACATATTATATACAACCATGACGGGCCAAACATCATTGGTCATATGAGCATCACTAACCGCAGCTCAGAAATTAACCAGTCGACATGGCTCTATATCAAAACCGCCCTCGAACACTACAAAAAAAGTAAACCCATTTTCATCATACTGGAGCTCGATACACCGGGGGGAGAAGTTTTTGCGGCACAGCAAATTTCAAATGCGTTGCAGGAATTTGACTTTCAGGAAAATATTCCCGTTTTGGCCTATATCAATAACTGGGCAATTTCTGCGGGAGCGATGATTGCCTATTCCTGCCGGTTTATTGCGGTGGTCAAAGGCGGCAGCATGGGGGCAGCAGAACCCGTCTTGGCCGACACCACCACCGGAAAAATGGAGAGCGCTTCGGAAAAGATCAGATCTGTCATCCGTACCGATTTTGCCAATCGCGCAAGCTATTTCGACAGAAATCCCCTGATTGCAGAAGCAATGGTCGATAAAGACATGATTGTCGTGATGCGCGATCATAAAATTAGTAAGCTGGAAAATGAATCGCAAATACGCCTGGAAGGCCCCGAACCCGACATAGTAATTTCCCCTAAAGGAAAGCTCCTTACATTAAATGCCGAAGAATTGTTAAAATATGGAGTGGCCAATCTCATCATCCCCCCTACAAAGCTGGCTCCCCTCACTCCTGAGGAAATGCAGTCAGGCAAATGGCCGGCCGACAAACTTGCCCTGTTCCATCAACCGTTTTTTAACGCAATTCCCAATGCAACTGTTGAAGCATATCAAATGGATTGGAAAATGCTATTTTTTTCCTTTCTGATGTCGCCCCTGATTTCTTCTCTATTATTTATGGGGATGACGATTGGGTTTTATATGGAATTCTCTGCCCCCCATTTTGGCATTCCGGGAACTGTCGCGGTTACTTGTTTATTTTTAATTCTCCTGTCGAGCTTTGCCCTTGAAATAGGAAATTGGCTCGAATTAATTTTATTGCTGACCGGTTTTGTGATCGTTTTGGTCGAGCTGTTCGTTCTTCCCACTTTTGGATTGCTGGGATTTATTGGAGCGCTTTTTTTTCTGATGGGACTTTTTGGGATCATGGTTCCCGGGATCGATTCCGTTGATTTCGAATTTAGCACCTTTTCCTTAAACCCGGCAGGGGTTGCAGTTGTTCAAAGGCTTGCCTGGTTTTGCGCCTCTTTGCTGCTTTCCTGCATAGCGATTTTCTTCATTGCGCGCTATGCGCCCTATTCAAAACTTTCGAGTTTCAAACGCTTTGTTTTGGAAGGACACGAACAGGTTGGCTATATTGCGGGAGAAGCTCATAAAGACTTACCTCAGCCGGGCGAGGAAGGAGAAGTCTTTGTGACCCTTAGGCCATCGGGAAAAGTGATCATTCAGGGAAATATCTACGACGCCCTAAGTATCGGGCCCTTAATTGAAAAGGGAGAGAAAGTGGTTGTCGTCAACCTCGATGGGAGTACGATCATGGTCAATACCATTTCAAAAACAGGTCTATCATGATGCCGTTTATTCTATTGTTTTGCGGACTGCTTTCCCTCCTTATTGAATTTTACCTTCCAGGATTGGTCATGGGATTGATTGGCGGCATTATGATTTTAGCAGGCGTGGTCGTTTTTGCCATGGAAGAACACTCAGGGTTAGAAGTTTTCCTTTATTTAACTCTTGTGGTCATCTCGGTTATTGCCCTAGTCAAATTTGCCTTGTGGAGTATGCGCCACACAGCCAGAGGCACCGTCTATTCCGATGCGCATCAGACCGGCTTTCACGCGGCATCCTTTGATAAGTCCCTCATTGGAAAACAGGGAGCGGTTTTGACAGACTTAAAGCCCGGCGGTCATATTATAATCGAAGGAAAACGGGTCCAGGCAATTTCTAAAAGCAATTATCTGCCCAAAGGAACTGAAGTCCTTGTCATCGGCGGGCAGGAAGACAGTTTAATCGTTATCAAATTGGAAAAAAAGGAAGAACATCATGACTAATTGCACCTCGTTAATCGGCGATATAAGCGTTGAATTCTATTTTATGTTCATTGTGCTTGCAATGATCGTTGTGTTTGTCTTAAGTATTTTAGGTAAATTCATCAGCCTGTGGTTTCAGGCCTTCGTTTCAGGGACGCCAATTTCTATTCTAAATATTATCGGAATGAGTTTGCGCAAAATTCCGCCGCGTCTCATTGTCAATGCACGTATTAACGCTTTTAAAGCCGGCTTAAAAGATATTTCGGTGTCGGATTTAGAGACCCATTATCTGGCTGGAGGTCACGTGACAGAACTCGTGACCGCCCTGATCGCTGCGGACAAGGCAAATATCGCGTTGGACTGGCGAAGAGCGACAGCTATTGATTTGGCAGGCAGAGACTTAAAAGACGCTGTTCAGACTTCTGTCAATCCAAAGGTGATCGACTGTCCCGACCACGGCGGATATATTACAGGTGTCGCCAAAGATGGTATCCAAATTAATGTACGCGCGAGGGTGACTGTACGGACAAATATCGCACAATTAGTCGGAGGGGCAACAGAGGAGACGATCATCGCCAGGGTTGGCGAAGGGATCGTTAGTGCTATCGGCGGATCTGAAACACACCTGCACGTTCTTGAATCCCCTCAACGTATTTCTAAGCTGGTTTTAGAAAAAGGACTCGATTCCTCAACGGCATTTTTGATTCTGTCGATCGATATCGTTGAAATGAACCTTGGCGAAAACATTGGGGCAAAATTGCGGGCCGATAAGGCTGAGTCGGACAAACGGATCGCACAGGCCGAAGCGGAAAAAAGGCGTGCAATGGCCGTTGCCATGGAGCAGGAAAACCTTGCTAAAGTTCAGGATATGCGCGCTAAACTCATAGAAGCACAGTCTTTAGTACCTCAAGCGATGGCCGAAGCATTTCGTTCGGGAAAACTTGGCATTATGGACTATTGGCGCATTCAAAACATGCAGGCCGATACAGAAATGCGCAATAGCATAGCACGCCCTGAAGATGATCTTGGATCAGCTAAAGGAGAGAAGAAATGACGAAAAAAGACAAATTCAAAGTTGTTAGCGATGGTAATCCAAAATATGAAGTGAACAGGAAAGATGCCGTCTCGCCAGGAAGGGAGCTGATCAAAAATCTTCCTTCGCGGAAAAACCTTCTCATCTATCATGAGATTTTTGACAAGCCTCTCTCATTGCGGGCTTGGGAATAATTGTGATTCTAAATGATTTGTTAGTTGAGATCGGAGAAACAGCCCTTCATTATGGACGAAACCCAAAAGAAATTTCTTTGGTCGCAGTCACAAAGGGACGCCCCTTAAATGATATTTTAACACTATATCAAGAAGGGCAGCGCGATTTTGGTGAAAGTCGATGTTTGGAGGGGTTAAAAAGGCAAAGCCTTATGCCTGCAGACTGCCGCTGGCACCTCATCGGCCACTTGCAAGGCAATAAGGTGAGCAAAGCCATTGGCCCCTTTACCCTGATCCATTCGGTTGATTCTCTTAAGTTAGCAAAGCACATTTCGCAAGCCAGCCAGCAGGCTAATGTCACCACATCGGTTTTGTTACAGGCAAATATATCGCAGGAATCAAGTAAATCGGGATTAACAGCGGCAGGATGGAAAGCAGAGCTTCCGTCTTTGCTTCATCTGCCAGCTTTATCGATTGAAGGACTAATGACGATGGCGCCTCAAGGGGCATCTGAAAAGCAAGCTCGCCATTGTTTTTCCTCATTAAGAATTTTACGCGATGAATTACAGGAGGCTGCCGGCTCCAGTGTGCGTCTGCATCATCTTTCTATGGGAATGTCCGATGATTTTAGATGGGCCATTGCAGAGGGTGCCACCCTTTTGCGTATCGGCCGAAGACTTTTTTTGTAAGTTATTTCTTAATTTTGATCTGTTTTTCAATTTCTTTGACAGCATCGCAATAATTTTCCCGTAAAAATGGACATATCGTCCCATTCTTGTCGCGATAGCAATAAACGATCCTTTTTCCTAAGTTGAACATTAAAGCAATTTTGGCATTTTTTTTTGTTGATCGTTCGTCATATTCTGAAAGCATCATGCGCAGTTCAAGGTTGTCTATTGTCATCGGGAAATTTTTATAAAATACCCTGGCTTGCATGTCGGAATTAAGACGTTTTAGCCACTCCTGAATAATCGCAATAAAAACGAGCCTCGCATTGGTGATGTCCATTCTTCCAGGAACGCGGTAGACAATTTCCAGCGACTCGATCGAGTCGTTGAAAATCCCTCCACACCCAATGATCTGCATATTTAACTTATTACTTAATAAAACAGACTCTTCTGCCAGAAGGCGAAACGCTTCATGGACATGAGGTTGTTCTCCATGAACTCCCCGGAAGAGAAATAATTGGGAAAGAAATAAAAAAAATAAAATGACCTTTTCCCAATTTTTCAGTGCATTTCGGTATAACTTCATTTCGACACCACGTTTTCAACTTTTGCAGTGCATTCTTCCCAGGGAATCTCCCTTTCCTTAGCGACAACCAATTCGATCTCTACTCCCCTTCTTTGGGTTTCGGAATCACTTTGGATGGTTTCAAAGTAATGGCCTGTGATAGGTAGCTGCGGCATGATAAATGTCTGATCACCGCGTTTAGATGCTCCAGGAGTGCATGAGTTGAGGAGCAGACCGAACCCAAATGCGATGGAAATACCTAGCTGTAACCTATTCATTTTATTTTGTCCCCTTCTGGCTATAGAATAGAAGAACGCCAAGTTTTTATGGTAACAAAAAGATGCATCCGGCAATATTTTATAAAAAAAGCGAATTCACATTGACGTAAAAAACACAAAAGTGGTAACTTTTGGATTCGTTTGCGCTCGGGTGGTGAAATGGTAGACACAAGAGACTTAAAATCTCTTGGGGGCAACCCCGTGCTGGTTCGAGTCCAGTCCCGAGCATCTTGATTCTTAGCAATTTACGTAACGCTTCATAACCTCCTTATTGGGGAAGCAAATCGCGTGGGCCTACAGTGGGTCACCGTGAATACAATCAATGGAGGTTATATGGCATATATTGAAAAGCGAAAGCTGAAAAACGGAAAAATTTCATACAGGGCTCGAATCCGACAAGACGGGGCTCCTGAAAAATCACAATCATTTGCTACAAGAGGCGCGGCGACCAAATGGGCGCAGCGAATGGAAGCAGAAATTCGTGCTGGAAGATATTTTGGCAGAGAAGAAGATAAAGAAAAAACATTTACCGAGTTTATAGATCGCTTTATAGAAAAAGAGCTGCCGAAAAATCCAAAGACGTATATAAAGCAAAAAATGATGTTATCTTGGTGGAAAACTCAATTAGGACGTTATTTTCTTTGTCATATCACGCCATCCATGATTGCGGAATTGCGCGATAAATTACTGAGTGAAGTTACCTGTCGCTACAAATTACGTACGCCATCAACAACCAATCGTTATATTGCCGCACTAAGTCGTGCATTTACGATTGGAGTAAAGGAATGGCAATGGCTAAAAGAAAATCCAATAAAGAAAATTTCTCGACCTAAAGAAAATAAACCGCGAGACAGATATTTAGAGAAAGAGGAAATCGATAGATTATTAACTGCTTGCCGTAATAGTAAAAGTCCTCATTTATATTCAGTAGTGTCTTTTTTGCTTGCTACGGGAGCCAGAAAAAGCGAAGTATTAGGATTAAAAATTGGGGACATAGATTTTCACCGCGCTACAGTTACGTTTAGGAATACAAAAAACGGTGAAACCAGAACCGTTCACCTTAGCCAGCATGTTTTAGAACTACTCAAAAATGAAAAAAGAAAACGTATCGTAATGAGTGAATATATTTTCCCAAGCATGGATGGAAAAAAGCCAGCAGACATTAGAGAGGCCTTCGAACGTGCTGTGGATGTTGCTTCATTAAAAGACGTAAGTCTGCATACGCTTAGACATACTGTGGCTTCACATCTTAGTATGAATGGTTTTTCAGTTTTAGAAATTGGAAACATATTAGGTCATAAATCGATGTCGATGGTAAAACGTTATAGTCACTTGTCCAGTGCTTCTACTGCAAAAGTATTGAATACAATTAATCAGGATTTTTTTGGGGTTTTAAATAATGCAACAGCGTAAAAAATGCCCGGCTGACATACAGAAGGAGCTCGAAGCTGCTTTTAGTTCTTCAAGCTCCTTCCAATCTTTTTTGAAAAGGTTATCTAAAGAATCGAGCGATGATACCCTTCACAGGTATTATCGTTTGTATTCAGAGAGTAATGATAAGCTATATAAGGATGTGCACGAGGCTGTCTTTAAATTTGTTCAGCAGCCGTTATTCATTGCTTTTTTTAGTTGGGCAAACGAAATGCAAATATCCGATCCTAGTCTTGAAAATTATGCCTATATACTAATAAATGAAGGCTTTTTGTCGCTTTTAGATAACGATGGAATCATTTACACCATAGCAAGTGCGAAGCACTTCGATCATAAAGAAATCCTTAATAAAATTAGATCACGGCGCGAGTTATCTTTAGCCGTTAGAGAAAGGCTTGTAGATGCCTATCTCTCTTTTACAAGATATTTAGAAACGGAAACTTTTGATTATGTATGTCGAGCCTTTGATCCTGATGAAGTGAAGCGACAAGGACGAGCTATCCATTACTCCATGTTTATTAAGTTTCTTGAACACTTAGACGAAAAAGGGCAGCTAATTGCTAAACTGTTGTATTTTGGCGGAAGCAGAACGTTAGATGACATTTTGTCGCTTGATTTGAAAGATGTAGACTTTCAGAATCTAGCTATTCGTTTTGGTTCACAACATATTTCCTACCCAGCACATATTTTTTCTGATATATCCGCTCTAGCACAAAACCGCGTTTCCGGCAGGCTTTTTTTTGGTCGACAAAATGCGCCATTGAACCCAGCCACTATTTTTAGAAATTTTAAGGAAGCCGGCTCACGAGTAGGCTTGGGCGACTCATTTTCGCCAAAAAGCCTCACCACTAGCATGTAGAATCTATTTAATTTTTTTATCTTTATTTGCAATAAACTATTGCAAATAACTTGCGAATAATCCTGACTTCCGCTACATTCCCTATTGCTTCACCAATAAGGAGGGATTATGCAGCCACTAAAAACACTCATTTCTTTACGCGATTATTGCAGAAATAACGATTGGCCTCGATTGCCTCAATGGCATCATTGGATTTATGAGCGCAAACCTATAGCTCTTCAATGCATCAAAAAGATTGCTGGCCGCTATATGTTAGATCTTGTCGCCTTTGAAAATTACATCAAAAACGCCACCATCGACGAATAGGTGATGTTTAAAGATGATTAACAATTTTAAGGCGAATCCAAAAATATGTCTATTTCTTTTGGCCGAAAAAGGAAAGTGGGGCATTCAAGATCTTCTAAAACCATTACAAGCCTTTTATAACGGTATAGGGTGGTTTATTGAAGAAAAGTATCGTAATGAAGTTGAGCAAATCAGCCAGCAAGCCAATATGCGTCTTATCGAATGGCCACTGGGTGACGAATCATTCGACCAACTTAAACGAAGGCACAAAACTGACTTTTTTCAAGTAAAATCAATCCAAATAAAACTGGTTATAGACCGTTTAAAAGCTACTTTAGGAATCCATGATCCTGATACGGAAAATTTGAAACAAGGCGAACATCGTACAGGCCTAGAAACTACCCAAGAAGGAAGACAACTGTTAGACCATATCGATGAATATCATCGTCTACAGGAACAGTTGAAACGAATTGAAGAACAAGAAAAAATCTCAAACATTTGTCTTAAGGGCAATAGTCTTCCAATTGTTTCAATTGGGGATAGGATCAAATCTCATAATCAACTTTTAAGCCAATACCGTGGAAAAAAGTATTTAGGGCTACGTGTTAAAACAATTCAAGAATTTAATGAAAATTTAAAAGGATTAAGGAAACTAATCTTACTAGCCGCTGCGCCAAATGTGGGAAAGACGGCACTAACCGTTCAACTGGCGCAAGAAGTCTTGTCGGTAGAAGATGATGCTTGCCTTGTTTATATATCATTGGAAATGACATCTGATGAGATTTTTACTCGCATGAACCTGAGTTTGTCAGGATTAGATTTTAACACTTTTGTCTTAGGAAAAGAGCAGATTGAAAATGAAAATGGTAGGCAGCCGTTATTCTCCGCAGAAGAACAAAGAATAATAGAAAGATCGACTAAACAATTAGAACAGATCGGAGATAGGCTGCAAATTATCGACTCAACAACATGTCCTAATCTTAACTCCGATGCAGTTATTAATTATATTGAACAACTAAAAGATCAAACAAAGTGCAGTCGAGTCATTGTAATCATCGACTATTTACAAGTCTGGCCCATCCCATTAGATCGCAGATTTTCAAGCGATATAGAAGCAGATAAGTGGCGTATTGGCGAAATAAAAAAAATCCGAGATGCAGTAAACAAAGTCAACCAAGACCCTGTCATTATCATATCTGAATCTAGAAAACCATCATCGGGAGATGATGGTTGGGGAGGTGACTTATCCGATGTTATGGGTTCCGCAAGAGGAACTTATACCCCAGATGCTGTTTTACTTTTGTCGGCTCTTCAATCAACACAATTAAAAACGCTATGGAAACAAATGAAAATGCCAGAAATCAGCTACAAAGAAGATCCGAATGAACTCGAAGACCCAAAAGACCCGTCAAATATTAAAGGATTTCTAGCTCGCCATGGTATAGCTATTTGCAGTCTAAAGATGCCTAAAGCTCGTGATGGAATGAAGAAATTTAATACCCTACTCACTTTCCATTTCAATAAAAATAAGTTTGCTCCAATTAACTGGCTGGATATCAGAATGCTCATAAGTAATTTTAAAAAAGAAACAATTAAATGATAGATTTTCATTCTCACAATCTTTTTGAAGGCATTGATTCTGATGAATTTGGAATAGCAAATTGTATCTCCAATTCCCTATACCGCCTTAAAGAACTTCTGAAGAATATGGAACCCGTATTGTTATACGGAAACCTATATGAAGCCAAGGGAGGCGTAAAGACCTCCAAAGGAGAGGGTATTAGTTTAGCTTATACATTTATGGCACCTTCGCAAGAAGATGCACAATCTCATTTAAAGTGCTACCAATCAATTATGGTTGCAAAGGGGTTAAAAGTCTTAATGGCTCATTGGATGATGGCTAATAAGGCCGGACGAGTCGAGTTCAATTGCCCAATGATAGACATCATGAAACTAATAACAGATGAAAAAAGAGAGGCCTTTTTTAGCGTAAAAGAAAAAGAAGAATACTGGGCACTTACGAAGATGTTGGCGATGTCCAAGTTGTCTCGTGAGAGGAAAGTTAAAAAACGTGGAACGAGCACAGAAATCGTTCAATGGATAGAACAGCCTCTTCTGGAAATTATAGGCGGTGAAAAAGAAATGACTTCAGAAGATAAATATCCAACATCCGTAGCCGTTCGCGTTCTAATGCCAAGAATAGATACGAAGGGATTTGCCCCAATAATTTACAAAAACAACACAGTCCTTATGAGTCCCGGTGATGCTTTTTTATCTTTTTGGATTCAAACACGAGCAGGTCAAAGAAAGCGAGGGACTAAACCAATCTATTGTGATTGGGATTTCATCATTGAAGCTGGAAATCTTCAAGCAACAGCTCTATCTAATCCTCGTATGGCAAAAGTACAGGCCAGAAAAAAAATGGATAGACTTCAACAGGGCGAAATCATAGAAAAATGGGATGAAGAGTTAACTGGTGTTTGTGTGACTCCAAGGAAGACAAAAAAACAAGAAATCGCAAAAACATAAAAAAAGTATTGCTTAGGGCAACGGTTTACGGAACTTAGGGTATTGGTTTACGGGACTTAGGGCACTGGTTTACTGAATTTAGGGTGACCATTTACGCTTTTCAGAAGACAAAATTACTTATTAAGGCATTAAGTCATTAAGGTATTTAATGCTAGACTGCTCCGCTCAAGGCGGGCAGCTAGCTGGCAGAAAACAATTGTTGTTGCTGTTTTTTTTTACTTAGCCTTTTTTTTCTTGCTATCGTGCTTATCATCTTCTTGGCCGTTAACATATCCCTCAATTGCGAGTGCTGTTCCTGCCTTCATTAAGTCTGCACCCCAAACCTTACAAGGTGGAGGTGGGAGAACAAAAAGAAACAATCCGCAGAGCGCAACCGTCACACCAATAGTTAACCTTAAGGGAAGTTCACCAGCAGTAGCATCTTCTTGTTCATCTTTATCGTGCTCATGCCTTGCCATATAAAGCATATGTTCGTCATCACCAGTTAACTGGAAATCTGGATTAAGCATTCTTATTTCCATACAGAAGGCTTTATGTGCAGCTTTTTTCTCTTTCTTTTTGATGACTTTTCGAAGTTTTTTCATGTCATCTTTATTGACCTTGCCACCACTCCTTTTTATTTCGCTTTCGACTTTATCAAGCTCATTATCCAAGTTTATCGCAACACCTGTGTAACCTTGAACCTCATTCTTAATGTCAATCATGATATCAAGAAGTTTGTGACTATCACCTTTGTCTTTATATCGAATAACTTTTTCTACAAGTTTTTCAATTCGTACCCCGAAGGCAACATCATTGAAGTTGACATTGGCGGCCTGGCAGGATGGGGGTGTTAGGATGGCCATCGAAAAAGTAATAAGTATACCACATAGCACAATGTTATTAAACTTAGGAGAGTTGAAAATATAAGCCATAAACCTGCCCTTTTTTTTGTTTTGTCGTATTGCATTCCTAGCCGTTCTAGAAAATTAAATAATCGAATATTAAATGAGACTGAAAATATAAATGTCACTATTACAATTATTGGTACATTGACAAAGTTTAACATAATTCAACTCCGAATTGCTAAAGCTTAGCTCTATTTGAAGCCCTATAAGAATCTGAATAAGTCAGTTTTAAAGTAACCTTTTTGTGATACAAGGAAAATATTGAAACATTTAATTCAATTGCGCTGAAGCTATCAAAATTAAATATTGAATGCAAGAAAAATTTTTTGGGAAATTTTTTTTTTTGCTTTCAGAAGTATGGTACTTTGCCCATATGGATCTCTAAATAAACTTCGGCTAAAAGTTCTCGTCACCTTATTACGCTGACATAGGTCAGAAAAAATGATTATGAGTTTACTTTATATGATAGTTTTTGTTATGCTTATTAAAAATTTAAACTGTTGTTTTTTATGTGCCAATTTTAGCATTTGAATTCCAATTATTTATGATTAAAACTAATTTTTATGCATAATTAAAAGTAGATAAACAAAGTATTTGATTTTTCAAGATTGCGAAATTGGAGGGTGTTTGTGTCGGAACTTAATTTTTTTACTCCTATTACGACTCCTTCGAATAGTCAAAGCCAAATTCACGAACAATACCATTACCTGCAGCCTTGCGAAAAGTTATTTGATTTTGGCCAGCGCAGTTTCAGTATTGTAGACGTTAAAGACAAAGGCAATTGGGTCACGATTGCCGATAAGGCTAAGGAAAAAATTCCTCTTTGGGGTATTGTCCTTAGAGTTTGCCTGATTCTTACTTTCATTGTCCCGACCATTGCCTTAATTGGAAAGTGCATTTACAGAAAAAAGAATAAGTTTTCTGTTATATTACCTGCTGATAATCCGTTGGTTACAGACATTGGAACCAATGCACTTGGAATAAAAAAAAAGCCCGATGCAAATCAGCCAGCAACGGTTCCGGTTCCCTTAGAAGATGTCCAGGTGGATCAGACTGCCCCCCGTCCTCTAAGTACCCCTCAGAAAGGGGTGCCTATAGCTGAGAAAATCTCTGCAAACATAGTTCTACCCTTTCTGGAGCCAAGGGATCAGATATCTTTCGCTTCCAGTTCAAGAGAAGGTCTAGGTGTCTTTAAAACTTATCAACAGATACGAAAAGAAGCCGCCTTTCATAATCTGACTGATGAAGGGTTAAAAAAGCTTGTCGCACAATCTCCTAATTTAGAAACACTGGACCTTAGCGGGTGTACGAAACTGACAAATGAGGGGTTAAAAAGTCTTGGCTTTTTACCGAAACTGCAACGTTTGAATTTAAGTGGTTGTGAATGGCTGAACGAGGAAGGCCTGCAGCAGCTTTCTTCTTTAACAAAACTGCAGGGTTTACAATTAATAAACTGCCGTAAAGTGACAGATGCAGGCTTAAGCCATTTGACAACCCTCCCCTTGCGAAAGTTGAATCTGGAAGGGTGTCATAAAGTGACAAATGCAGGCTTAAGCCATTTGTCTTCCCTTACACTCTTGGAAAAATTGGACTTAAATGGATGCGGCCGCGTGACAGATGAGGGCTTAGCCCATCTGGCTGCCCTTAAAAATCTGAAAATCCTTAAATTATGGCATTTCTCCAAATTAACAGAGAAAGGCTTAAGTCATTTGTCGGCTCTTCCCTCTTTGCAGTCATTGGAACTGGCTTTCTGTAGTCGCCTGACCGATAAGGCTTTGGAACATCTTACTTCTCTTAAAAATCTGCAAACATTGAATCTGGAAGGGTGCGAGCTTCTGACTGATGATGGCTTAACTCATCTTGCCTCTTTGAAAAAACTGCAAATTCTAAATTTAAGCATGTGCGAGCGGCTTACAGATGATGGCTTGCAGAATTTGGCTACCCTTACAAATTTACACACTCTGGATATTAGCCTTTGCAAGCTAATCACGGGTTCTGGCTTACAACATCTCACTCCCCTTCCCTTGCGTGAATTAACTCTGCGCTACTGCGATAACCTGACAGATGATGGATTAAAGCACTTAAAATCTCTTCCTTTGCAGAAGTTGGATTTAGGTGGTTGTAGGTTACTGACAAATAATGGATTGCAGAATTTAACTTCTCTTCCTTTGCGGAAATTGGATTTAGGCAACTGTCAATGGTTGGATGAGATAGGTTTACAGTTTTTGTCTTCTTTAACAAAACTGCAAAGCCTGAATTTAGCAAGCAGCAAACAGGTAACAGATGCGGCCTTAAGCCATTTGTCGGCTCTTCCGCTTCATTCCCTGTATCTAAAGGGCTGTGATCTACTGACTGATGATGGATTAAGGCATTTGGCATCTCTTCCGCTTCAAAAGTTGGATTTAAGTAAATGCAGGCTGCTTACAGGTGTGGGTTTGAAGTATCTGGCTTCCGTTAAAGACCTGCAAATCTTAAACTTGATGGAATGTTCCCTATTGACAGATGCGGCCTTAAGTCATTTGTCGACTCTTCCTTTGCAATCATTGGAGTTGCATTGCTGTGAACTCCTGACAGATGAGGGCTTGGCTCATCTCGCTTCCATCAAAAAATTACAAAAATTGGATATAAGTCAATGCGGGCTAATTACAGATGATGGTATAGTGCATCTGTCTCCTCTGAAAGAACTGCAAAATTTGGATTTAAGTTATTGCAACAAAATAACAGATAAGGCTCTGACTTACCTGACTTCCCTTCCTCTGCATACATTGCATTTACGTGCGTGTAGATTACTGACTGGGGACTGCTTAACAAGTCTTAGATTTCTTAAGCAGCTGCGCATTTTAAACTTATCTGCTTGTGATAAAATTAAGGATGCAGGCTATGACGATTTGCTTAAACTCTAATTGACTTCTACTTCTATCCTATGAATTCTCCGCATGTCTTTATAAACTCTCTGATTTCCCCTTGCTCTATTATTGCTTCTTTCGACCTCATTCCATGCTTCCAGCTAGCCATACGCTGACGATCTCTTCCTTCCTCGGTTTTAGCACCAGTTGATAATCCCCCATGAATATGACACACCGGCTTACCTTTGACGGCAAAGTTTCTGCATCTCATATCAGATTGTTTTGAATGTGCTTTACATATCGACAGTGTATCCATGAGGTACCTCGCTCATTTTTTTACTTTCCTCCCCCCTCAAACAAACCACCAACAACAGCCTTGCCCCCTTCATTAACCTGCACATGCTGGACTATAACTTTATGTGTGCCTCCCCTTCGATGCCGGTTAAGGGTTTCAATCGTTTCATTGTGAAGTCGCAAAAGCTTCATGGCATTTTTCATGTAAAATTCACTTTGGGGGATCATGTTACTGTTTTCGGCTCTGGATAGATATTGCATGCCCAGGGTATAAAGCGTGTGCGCCTGCAGGCATAATTTAGTTTCTAATGAATCTTTCGGTTCATAATCCGCAAGGACTTGATTAACGGTATTAATTCTACTGGCTATTCTTTGTGTTGCTGGTTGAGCTAAAACCGCGTTATTCACAATATTCTCATGCAATAATATGTCTTGCGTTGCAGTTAGCTTATTAAGGACGTTGAAATGCTCTTCAGGACTCACCTTCTCTTTGTCTTTGTATCCTTTTACTTCATTACCATTTACATCACGTGTTTCAATATATCTGACAGGGCACTTTTCAAAATAAACGAATGTATTGTCTATTAATTCTTGTTTTTTGTCATTTTCAGCTAATTCTGATTTAATTACATCCCTTCTCTTTTTTACCTCCTTAGCCGTAATAAGATCTGATGATCTCTTTTGAATGGGTAATGTATATTGTTTTTTTGTTGTAAAGGCATTGTTAGTTGCTGATTCATCCATATTTCATTTGCTCATTTTTCTGTAGATAGTCTGTATTGTTTGCAATTTTATCATATCCGAAACATCAACGACATAGTTTTGTAAAAAATATTTTTCTTTAGGACATAAAATAAATTAAAGGTGCATGGGCCAATAGTGGGTCAGAACACACCGTTATCTCGGGCAATTTGTCATAATAATTCGGTATACTGAAACATAATCTTCTGCTAGACTGTGTACGGTAAAAGAAGGGTGTGTTATCTAGCGTTACGAAAATGCTTGAGACTTAAAATCTCTTGGGGGCAACCCCGTGCTGGTTCGAGTCCAGTCCCGAGCAACTTTAATCACAAGGCTGCTCTGTAAAATTAACTGTATAAACTAATAAACAAGTCGCTTATAATAAGCAACTTGCCCATTAGTTTACACAGTTAATTTTACAGATCCAAGATACTTATGAATATTCCCATTACTATTGAAGAGGATAGAAGAAAAACAAAAAGATGTGCACGGATCGTAACAGTGATTTATCTTGTTTTGTTTCCATTTCTTTTTTTGTTTGCTGCTACAAGTGTGATGATATTCGATAGTCCTGGTATGTCCCTGCCATTTGGTTTACCGATCATATTTTTATACTTTTGTATACCCTTATCAATACCCTTCACTTTTTATTTTGTCTGGTCCCGATATTCACAAGGAGAATATAAAAAGAGTCGCCGATTTTGCCTACTACCAGTGTATATTTTTATAATAGTATCTACTTACAGTAGTTTAATAAGCCCTTTTCTTCATTAGTTCTGCGTCGCTTTTGATTCAAAGGAATAATACGATCTATCCCAAATCAATGGTGAGCAGTTGGTGCTTTCGGAAACGATCGTACCCTTCGTGTACTCTTCTATGTCATCGATGGCTTCCAAAATATCTTTGACGCGAAAAGGCCACTCTCTAGAAGATTTGCTTGGCTTCACTGAGAATCCTTTTTTTCAGCGCAGGATGGAGAGCCGGCCTACTCACGAGATCGACATCACATTTTAGGAGATCTTCCAGGTAAAACTTCAGATCAATGAATGCAAACAAACCTTTCTTGCTGTCAAAATCTACCAGGTTGTCGATATCGCTATCTTTAGTAGCCTCGTCTCTGGCTATAGAGCCGAAAACAGCCAAATGATGCCCTCCAAGCTGAGATAGCCGCTCTTGATGGGAAACTAGAAGATTTTTAATTTTATTGAACTGCTAAGTCATTCCATTATTTTAATCTCTGAGAAAGCTTAGGGTCAAGTAATTTACGCAAATTTCGACAACACCCGGTAAAAGTGTGAGCTGCTGGTCCTCTAACTGGGTTCTTGACCTACAAGCAAAAAAAGTGTTATCCTCTCACATCATGATTACATGACACATGACAAAAATAACAACACCCTATAACAGGAGGAGTACATGCAATTTCTTCAATTCCGCCACGCATTTAAAGTATTGGAAAGGCATCTTCTTGCCCCCGAGGTGCATGCGCTTTATGAAAGATATAAGAGTTCAACCGACATGCGAATAACTAGAGAGGTAAGTAAATTTTTTTACTCCATTCACATGGAAGCAATTTCTAACAATGCTTCGTTTCTTTTGAAAGCACAGGCAGCGACTTTTGCTCCGAAACTACTAAAAAGGGACGAATTTCAGGAGCCTAAGTGGATGGTGCACTCTTTATATGTTTCAAATTTCCTTCTGTTTAGTCCTGGTATTTCTGTTGTTTTACGCAACGATAGCGGATCAAAATGTCTTTTAAGAACAACTCGCAATGCAGATCAGATTGAATGTATTACCGAATCTGGTAGGCAGTGGTGCGCATATCCAGACAAACCTGAGCCCTGGATGAGATGAGCAGTTAGAAGAATTCATTTTTGACCACAAACTGGGGTAGACCCAACATTCGTGTCACTAGCCGCCACTTGGATAATAAAGTAAAATTCGTGCATTTATAACGCGATCAAAATCATTTTGTATCTAAAAAGTCAAAATCATCGGCAAAGAGACTAGAGTATTCTTTAAAATGTATTGAGTTGATTTTTGTTATTTGCATTGCTTGTGGACTGTCCTCCGATGAAGACCACTCAAAACCCCAACTAAATCCATTTCCTATAACAATGCTTCCATTCTCATAAAAAAGCGGAAAAGCTGTCCCTAACCAAGAAAGAGTTCCTTCTTGAGGCTTGCTCCACCTCGGATTGTCAAAAAAGGTTTCACTTTGTGTGTATAAAGGATCCCTGTTTTTATACTGATCTTGAAGAACATCAACAAATAGCCATGCTCCATCATGCTGTTTCGAATAAGAAATTCCTGGATCACTATTTACCACAATAAAATGAATCCAGCCTGCGCACGAGTTCGCTTGTGCCATTACCATAGGATGATCGAAGCCAGGACAATCATCGGAGGCATTATTTACACTGCGTATCAAGATATTATCAAAAAAATAAAGTTCTGGTGTGTTTGTGTTGAAGTATTCTTGGTAGATTTCAGGGACAGGAAATTGTTCAGCTATTATCGAATTTTTAATTTCACTAGTTGCATTTGCTGCGTTAAAATTAAGCGAAAAAATAATTGCAAGCATTGCAATTGCTGCAGTATTTAAAATCATATTAGTCCTATACTCGACTTTGTACAATTTTTTGACTCGCCTTCGGAGAGTAGCAAACTGCAGCTAAATAAATTTCGAAGGAAGGGGTATTTTTACCCCTTCCGAGGAATTTATTTAGCTGCAGTTTGCTACTCTCCGAAGGCGAGTCAAAAAATTGTACAAAGTCGAGCTATAATGTTCTCATGTGATTCATTCTAAAATTTTAAGTCCTGCTGTTTTTAGCGTACCATTACTATTCACATATGTATAAAGAGTTGCAGTCGTAATACTAAGTTTCTTTGCCACTTCGGTAGCAATTGATTTTGGATCCGCCATTGCCGCCATTGCCATTCTTAATGTAGCAGCGTCTACTTTGCGTGGACGTCCTCCCATTCTTCCTCGTGCCCTTGCAGCAGCTAATCCGGCATTGGTCCGCTCTACAATCAACTCTCTTTCAAATTCCGCCAAGGCAGCAAATAAGCCAAATACAAGACGACCATTCGGTGTGGTGGTGCAATTTGCGCTCCATGACCTGCAAGTACTTTAAAACCTATTTTTCGTTGACGTAACTCATCGATCATCGTCACTAACTCTTTTAAACTACGTCCTAGACGATCTAGCTTCCATACTATAAGTGTATTTCCTGGCTGCAAAGCTTTAAAACAAGCCTCTAGGCCAGGTCTTGAATCTTTTTTACTAGAGACATAATCATGGTAAATTCGTTCTTCATCCACTCCAACAGCTATGAGAGCATCTTTTTGTAAATCGAGAGATTGAGAACCGTCATTTTTTGAAACACGCATGTAGCCGATGAGCATTTTCTTTTTGCCTACTAAAAAACTTGGATGTATACTACCATACTTAGCATTGTTTATTCAATGAGTTTTTTTGTACTGATGCAGCTCATTCAGTCTGAATTTTTCAACCGCTCAATAAACGAGCGTTTTTTTAGCAGTTGATTCGAATTCGCATTATTTTTTTGAATGACTAATCCAAGACATAAGATACAAAGGCAAGCAATTGAAAAATGGATTGGATCATGAAGATTATTGGTTACTCACACCATTAGACGAGGCTCTTATAGCGGCAAAGAGCCGTGCAAATCGACTAGGCTTTGCTGTTTTATTGGTGTTTTTTAGAGATCGAGGACGGTTTCCTAGAATTGGGTCTGAGATTGATGGAAATTGGGTAAAAGAACTTGCTAGCCAGTTTAATCTTGAGGGTGCATTAGACTATGGAACGATAATTAACGGCAGGACTGCTGAACGTTATCGTGCAGAAATTCGATTGAGATTTGGCTTTCGAGAAGCTACTGTCAATGATGCTGATATACTGATAGACTGGTTGCGCGATCATGCTGTGGCTGATGCTTTTGGTGATATTGAAAAATTAGTCACAATATTAGAATTAAGGTTTTGTGAACTTGCTATTGAGCTACCATCTGCCGACCGAATAGAACGCATTGTGCGAGCTTCTATCAATGCGCATGATGAAAAGTTCTATTCTCGCATTTATGCACGTCTTTCGCCTATTACATGTATCCAGTTAGATGATCTCCTACAAGGGTTTAAGCTTTCACAAGTTTAGGCCCTTTTTTATTAGAGCCGATCTTGTCCAACCCCTGTCCAACTTTTTTGATTACCAAAAAACTCGTAAAACCTCTTGTGTCGGTAAAATTTGTTTGGTTAAGCATTTCTCTACATTAGCAAAAAACTGTAACCCCTATTTGAAATCCATGGTACAATCCCGACATCATTTGGAGAATTTAAAATGGACATGAGTTATCAATTTGCCTGGAAGGAAGGTGAAACAGCCTTTTATATAGATGCTTTTGATTACAGATATGCAGCAAAGAATGGGAACCTATCTTGGCGGATTAATAATCCTGGATTAGTCAAGCATCATTGTCGCTATGCAAAGAAAAATGGTTCGATAGGAGCCTGGGAGAAGTTCGCTATTTTTTCAAACCCTCATCAAGGTCATCAAGCTTTGAAAGAATGGCTACACTCCAAAACAATGTTGCAATATGATTTACATGGCATCGCTAAGCATTACCAAATATCTTCCCCAGAGCAATTCGTGCAAGCTTTAGCAGCAGCTAGTAAAATACCTCCTAAAACTAAACTGAGAGACCTAACTCAGTTCGAATTTGACGCCTTACTTTCCTCTATTGAGAAGTTGTGTGGGTTTAATCGAGTAGGTAACGAAGAGTTTTTTCTATTACCTAAAATAGCTGCAAAAATCGAATGTCCTGATAAAGAAGATCTTTATCTTGTTGGTAAAGACATTACTTTGACGCAAGACGAAGCTATAAAATGGATTGTTTCACATAGGCTTGATGCTGTCATAGTTCGTCATTCAAGTGGGACTTATTTGCGTTCTAGGCCTCGTTATCACATGCAGACATTAAAATTAACATGGGAGCAGCATTGTGAGGCGGCAGGGGGATTGGATATCTTAGCTCGCATTGTAGGTGAAAAGAGTCCAGATCAATGCACATGGGGTTTCATTAACGGTATTCGGAATACAAGAGAAGAGGCAATTGAATCTTCTAATTTAATTTCAAAAAAGGCAGAAAATGAACAGGTAGTTTCATTGCGAAATGATCAGGTTTTGTGGGGAGTTAAAGAGGCAAGTGTTGCCCTATTGCTCAAAATGGGTATTGATACCCCTATCGTTAAAAATGCAGTTCTATTTCTTCGTTATTTACTTTCGCTATCGGAAAATAAAGAAAATTCTCCAGTCGTTTTATTTGCTCATAGCCAAGGTGCGACCATTACTGAACATGCTATCGCTTTGCTTTCTAAGCAAGAGAGACAGAAAATTCGAATTTTTACATTTGGAGGATGGTCTTTTATCGCTTCAGATGCTGCTCATCCAGATTCTCATAATTATGCAAGCGTCGGGGATTTAATACCTCGAGTGGGTTCTTATAATTCTCAATATTTTGCAATCAGAAGATATGAAGGTTTAAAAGAAGGTTTAAGCGATGATGAAATCATTCGACGCTTAGCTTTTGGAGATGCAATTCAAGAACTCGACTGTTTAGACCCTTATGTTCTTGAAAGGTATGCTCAGGAAAGATGCAAGTTTTATAGAAGTGAATTCGAAAAAATTAGCAATGTCACCGTTGTTGATTCTGGAAGTATGTGGGAACACTCTTTCAAGAATGAAAGTTATCAAAATATTGTTCTTGAAAAGATTGAGAAATATAGAAAAAGCTCAACTAGAATAGCATTGATGGATTCTCAAAAATTGCTCGTTGAATCTTTTGCTTAAGAGATACTTATGAACATTTCCATTGATGTTGAAGACGATAGAAAAAAAACAAAAAGATATGCATGGATAGCAACAATTATTTATCTTGTCTTGTTTCCATTTCTTTTTATGTTTGCTGCTACCAGTATTATGATATTTGATAGTCCGAGTATGTCAGTACCCTTCGGTTTATCGATCATATTCCTATGCTTTTGTGTGCCCTTATCAATACCTTTTACTTTTTATTTTGTCTGGTCCCGGTATTCCCAAGGGGAATATAAAAAGAGTCGCCAGTTTTGTCTAATACCTCTGTATATCGCTATGATTGCATTTGCTTATAATGCTCTAGTAGATACTTTTTTTCATTAGTTCTGCGGCCACTTTTGATTCATTGGCGAGGACCCACTACACCACCTAATTAATCAATAGTGGCGGCAATGAATCAGACTTAAAGATGCCGAAGAGAAAAGGAATCGGGAGAATTCTCTTGTCTGCAAAAACTGCATAATTTATAACATATGATATATCAAAACTCCTGATGAAAGGCAAGGGGATGTTCCAGTTTACAGACATGTCAAATTCTGAAGAGCAGATAGCACAACATGTGCTTGAAATTCGACTTGAGATGGGCTTGACACAAGAACAGTTCGCAGCGAAACTTGGTGTATCTTTTCCTACTGTAAATCGCTGGGAAAACAAAAAAACAAAACCCTCTCCCCTTGCTATTCAGAAGCTACAAAAGCTTTTATCTGCTTTGAAGAAAAAGAAAAGTACTCCTCAGGAGAGTATAGAAGAAATTAAGGCGAGTGATGCGCCTACAAATAAAAAAATGTAAATAAGGCTGAGGTATGACGGCGTTGCCCATTAATGTTGAAGAGTTACTGAGAGGACAGATTGTTGAATGGGAACGCCTTGAGTTCAAAAAAGGATGGAACCCCGAAGAAATTATTCATACGATTTGTGCTTTTGCAAATGACATCAACAATTGGGGTGGAGGCTATCTAATAGTAGGAATAGAGGAGGACAAAGGTCAACCTATTTTTCCTCCAATAGGCTTATCAGCGAATAAAATCGATGAAATTCAAAAAGAGCTCGTTAACTTAAGCTACAGGTTCCGCCCCAACTATCATCCAATAGTTGCGCCTGTCGTTTTTCAAGAAAAAATGATTCTAGTTGTTTGGTGTCCTGGAGGTCAAACGCGTCCTTATCAAGCGCCTGAAACTTTAGGTAAGAATGCAGCCTATTCATATTTCATAAGGCGCAATTCTACTACTGTAAAAGCTCAGACAAAGGATGTTCAACGACTACATGAGATGGCAAACCAAGTGCCTTTTGACGATCGAATTTGTCATCAAGCAAGCCTGAAAGATCTTCAGATTGGCTTAATTAAAGACTTTCTAAGAGATGTGAAGAGCGATCTCATATCGGAAGTTGATAAAATTTCTTTTGAGCAACTTTGTCGGCAAATGCAAATTGTACAAGGCCCAGAAGAATATCTGAGACCATTAAATATTGGTCTGATGATGTTCAATAACAATCCTGAGCAATTTTTCCCCTGTGCTCGAATTGAAATTGTTGATTTCCATGATGAAATAGGCGATAGCTTTTCTGAAAAGATCTTCAAAGGGCCCATCCATATTCAGCTTAAAGAGGCATTGAGATATCTTCAGTCGATGTTTATCAAAGAGGAAGTTCGTAAAAGGCCAGATCGTGCAGAAGCCGACCGTTTTTATAACTATCCCTATGTTGCCTTGGAAGAGGTTTTAGCGAATGCTGTCTACCATAAAGATTATGCTCAAAGAGAGCCGATTGAAATCAGCATTAGGCCGGATCGTATTGAAATTTTATCATTTCCGGGTCCGTTACCTCCTCTAAAAATTGCAGATTTAAACAAAGGATCTGCTCACGTTCGGACTTACAGAAATCGCCGAATTGGAGACTTTCTTAAAGAGCTTCATTTGACTGAGGGGCGGTGTACTGGAGTACCAAAAATTCATAAAGCCATGGAGGCAAATGGGTCTCCACCGGTAATTTTTGAAACAGATGAAGAGTCTCATTACTTTCTTACAGTTTTGCCTATTCATCCTGAAGCAGGGAGAAAAGCAACGGCTGCAATTCCAAACACACCGGTAGAAGAGCAAACACACCCATATACCGGTGTGTTTGGAGTCGAAACACACCCGTATACCGGTGTGTTTCCAATTGGAACCCTACCACAAGAGTTGCAGATATCAATTAATAAATTTAATAAGCGGTCTAATATCAAAGACTTGCGTTTATTAATTCAAAAACTCTGTGCATGGCAACCATTAACAGCTCAGCAATTAGTAGATCTTTTGAAAAGAAAAGATAAAAAGCATTTTGTCAGAAGTCATCTTACGCCAATGATTAAGGAAGGGACGCTAAAATACTTATTTCCTGAGGATGAGGACTCTCCTAATCAAGCATATTTCTGTGAAAAAGGAGATCGTGATGAAGGATCGAAATGAGCTAATTTTGCATATCCTTGAAAGGGAAGATCTGACTAGTCTTGTTAAGACATTTATTTTTCCATGGAGTTCTCTTCAAGCCACTCAAGAAAAATGGGAGCGTTATTATACAGAGCAACAAACCAATATTCGCATAGTCTGTATCGCAAAAATTGGGGATGAGTTCATTGGCTATGGTAGCTTATTGAAGAATATAGAATACCCGGAATTCAAGACCCTCGGCATTCCAGAGATTCATGATGTTTGGATCTCTGCGGAATATCGAGGGAAAGGGTTTGGCAAAAGATTGGTCCAATATTTGGAGGCGATTGCCGTAAAAGAAAACCATAAGCAGGTTGGGATTGGAGTTGGGCTATATAAAGATTATGGGTTCGCGCAGAAGCTATATGCTCGAATGGGATACGTCCCTGATGGTAATGGAGTGACCTATAAATATCAGCCTGTCACTCCTGGAGATTCGTATCCGGTGGATGATGACCTCATTATTTGGTTTAAAAAAGATTTACAATCATGAGTGATGTCAATATTCGATCTCAAATACATCAAATCGTTTCTTCAATGAGTCCTTTAGATGAATTGGAACAGGATCATATCCGTTTTGTTCTCGATTGGATCGACTCCGGTAGGGAGATTTTCCGGATAGAAAAGCCGGCAACTCCAAATACTCATTTAGTTGCGTATTTTGTCATTGCCTCTACGGAAATGGATCAGGTTTTATTAGTGGATCATAAAAAGGCCGAATTGTGGCTTCCGCCTGGCGGTCATGTTGATCCAGGCGAAGATCCAAAAGAAACAGTCAGACGAGAAGCAAAAGAAAAGCTTGGAATGGATGTCGAATTCTTGTTTGATGAACCGATTTTGCTGACGGTAACCAAAACGGTTGGGAATGTTGCCAAACACACAGACGTATCACTATGGTATCTTCTCAAAGGCACTCCTCATCAAATACTGGATTATGATCTGGTTTCAGGTGAAATGGCCGACGCAGCTTCGCCTAATACTTCGAATTGCCAGATGATTGCTGAAGCAAAAAATAACGATCTGAACTAAGGTCTTGGCGTTTTTTTTCACTTGCGAATTGGGTAATGGCAAGAGCGCAATCCCGCATATGATACAGGCGTGCGAGATCACGATTAACCATAGATCACTTGCGCCTTAGCAACGACATCATCTCGGAAGTAACGGCTGATCCCATTAAGTGTCCTAATGTCTGCATGTCGCCCAATAATTTGGCTTAATTCTTCTTCCATTTTCACGATATCAAATAGAGTAGGGATATGTTTGCGATCAAATTCGACAAGAAAATCAACATCGCTTTTGGGATTAAATTGATCGGTTAATACGGAACCGAACAGCGACATCGCTATGATATAATTCTTCCGACAAAACCGGGATATCTGATCTTGGGGAATGGAGATTTTTAATTTGATCATCTTATATGCCATAGACTTTGCAGGATTGATTTAAATACTTATATCCTCATTTTGCCGATGAGAGTGATGTACAGTCAAGCAATTTGTGAACTTTATGCAAAAATTACGCAATTGACTGAAAAAGACTGGCACAAATCAGCACAGATCAGCATAATGGAAACTTACTTAACTCATTCAAGGTATTACTCCTATGTTTGCTGGTTTATGCCCTTCAGTATATCTCAAGAGACTTAAAATCTCATGGAGGCAACCCCGTGCTGGTTCGAGTCCATTCCGGAGCATTCTTAATACTCAGTACTTTAAGGATTATCATATTGTAGCTGTCCGCTCTTCACATAGGGTGCCTACGCAAATTTTACGCACTAGATTAAAACTAAAATGTGTTGAAACGAGCTTCCTGAATAATCTCCTCCAAGACAATATAACTTATTCACTAAAAGAAATATTACAAAGATTTGATCCATTACGACCACTGATTTCTGAGGTTACCCAAGATATGAAATAATAATCTTTTGAAGATCTTCATGTAAGGACGATTTTGTGGATTCAAGAACTGCGTTTATTTGAGTTTCTTTTGGATAGACACGTACAGTTTTTAAAGTTCCCAAACTTTTCTTAGAATATCCATTTACATATGAAAAAGAAGACAGGGGGTCTTTAGGATTCTCTAGGACCCATAACGTAGGGAAAGGCTTCTGATTAAAATATGGGTTTGCGAAAACTTTCACAGAGCCGTCAACGTGAGTGATCTCCACAATTCTTTTTACTGGATTATCGCAAATATCAAACACTCCCTTTTCTGCATTAGCCAAATTACTCCAAGATCCTTCAAAAGTAATATTCATTAAACATTCCTTGTAATTAAAATTAAATAACATGAAAAAAAACATTTTCATGGATTGTTTATAAAAATTATCGCATAATTATTTGTGAAATGTCAATGAATTTAGATGCGGCTCGACTATCTCCATTAGTCCACGATCATACCAGTATGTTAGGCCGTTAATAATAATTATATAGTTGTTTTTAATAAAAATTCAACCTCTCAATTATATCTAAAATTGACATGAAAACTTGGTGTCAAAAAAAGTCGAATTTCGTAATAAACTTACGCTAGGATTTCAAAATTTCGAATGACAGCAGCCAAAACCATCCTGTTCTTGTCAAATCGGAAGCAGTCATGTTCTTTGTATACTGTTCAATTTTGTCAATGGCTTGCAAAATATCTTTGATGCGAAAAGGCCATCCTCTAGAAGATTTGCTTGGCTTCATCGAGAATCCTCTTCTTTAGCGCGGGATGTAGAGCTTGTCTACTCACTAGATCTACATCACAACTCAGGAGATCTTCCAGATAAAATTTCAGATCGATAAATCCGAATAGATCTTTTTTTGTGTCAAAGTCGACAAGGATATCAATGTCACTGGTTTTCTTGGCTTCGTTTCTGGCTGTAGAACCAAAAATCGCTAGGTGTCGGCTTCCCAATTGAGACAATTGCTTTTGATGCAATAGCAGAACTGTTTTAGCCTTATCAAATCGTGTATTCATGCTTTCATTTTGCAGTTTTAAGTGTTGTCAAGTCAAGACATTTACCAAATTTACGCAAAAATTACGCAATTGACTGAAAAAGACTGTAATAGAAGAATGCAAAATCCCAACTTTTGAACCACCTTCGGTATACATTCATAAGATAACTTTATTGTTAATTAATTTAAAATACCTAAAACATCCAGATGATTCCAGAATTTGCACTATATAAAATATTATGATAACATAAAATCAGTTGCATGTGTTCTAATGTTATACCGAACGTGATTCAAAAATTGGTTTTTGACCGCGTCGGCTTTGCATCAAAATTTTTGTCTTCACTCGTGCCTTGGCCATTGGCAATGGTCACTCGTTCCAGACGAAAAATTTTGAGCAGCCTCCTTGCCAAAATCCCAATTTTTGAACTACCTTCGGTATAAAAAATAAAAATAATTAATCACATTGCGGTTATTATGTCCGATTTCCATTTTTTTACCCCAATTTCGAATAGTTCACCGAATATTCACGAAAAATATCATCACTTACGCCTTTGTGAAAAGTTATTTGATTTTGGCCAACGCAAGGTGCACATTGTGAACATCAAAATTCATGAAAAAAACAGTAAGAATGAAATTGAAATTGACTTTGATGCTTCTAAAAAAAAGAATTTCCTATCTTATGCAGGCTATGTCCTCAAAGCCGCCTTAATTGCAACAGTCATTGTGCCGACTGTTGCCCTAATAGGCAAGTGCATTTATAGAAATGCGAACAGATTCTCCGTCATATCTCCTGATTCAGACCACGTCAGTACAGCAACTGCAGGCATTGCACAAAAAACACTGTCTGGTAACACATCTCGCCCAATGAGTCTTCCTCAAAAAGGATTACCGGGATCTGAGGCTGTTTCTGCAAGTGTAATTATGTCATTTCTTGAGCCAAAAGAGCAAGTGGCCTTATCGGCAAGCTCAAAACAGAATAGCAATATCTTTAAAGAATACCAGCAGCACATCCGAAAGGAAGCAACATTTCACGATCTAACAGATAAGGATTTGGAAGAGCATATCAAAAAAATGCCTAACGTACAAACAATAAATCTCATTGGATGTACAAGGCTGACAGATAAAGGCTTAAAATGTTTGACTTCTCTAAATAACCTCCATACTTTGAACTTAAGCAACTGTAAGCAATTAGGGGATGACAGTCTAAAGACTGTTGCAACTCTTGAGAAATTGCATCATCTAAATTTGAAGGGATGCGAGCAACTGACAAATGTCGGTTTAACACATCTTGCTTCCTTAAAAGAACTTAGGACATTAGACTTAAGTGATTGTGCACAACTGACAGATGTTGATTTCTTAGAGCATCTAACGAGCCTACCTTTGGACACTTTGAGTTTAAGTGGCTGTTGGCGAATGAGAAATCCTGATTTAACCCATCTTGCTTTTCTTAAAGAACTTAGAACATTAGACTTCGGTAATTGTGAACTGAGAGATTATGTCTTAACTTATCTTACTTGTCTTCCCTTGCGAACCTTGAATTTAAGTGATTGTTATGAGCTGACCAATGCCGGCTTAGCGCATCTTGCTTCCTTTAAAGAACTAAAAACTTTAGGTTTAAGACGGTGCGAGCTGCTGACAGATGCTGGTATTGCGAATCTGACTTCTTCTCTTACTCAGCTGCAAAGTTTGAATTTGCTTGGTTGTAAAAGGCTTACAGATGCTGGGTTAAGTAATCTTGCTGCTCTTAGGGAACTAAAAACTTTAGATTTAAGCGAGTGCGAGCTGCTAACAGATGCTAGTCTTGAGAACCTGACTTCTCTTACTCAGCTGCAAAATTTAGATTTACGTTATTGTAAAAGGCTTACAGATGCTGGCTTAGCTCATCTTGCTTCCTTTAAAGAACTGAAAACTTTAGGTTTAAGACGGTGCGAGCTGCTGACAGATGCTGGTCTTGCGAATCTGACTTCTCTTACTCAGTTGCAAAGTTTATATTTAGATGGCTGTATAATGCTTACAGATGCCGGGTTAAGTAATCTTACGTTTCTTAAGCAATTGCACACTTTAAACTTAGGGGGGTGCAATAAAATTGAAGGTTCAGGACTAAAGAATCTAATTTCTCTTCCCCTGAAAAAATTAATTTACGATCATTCCTCAATCACAAGGGATGCTTACGAGAGTCTATGCCTCCTCACCCACTTGCAAACTTTAGACTTAACATCCTCCGTGTTGAGATTAGGCGTTACTCTTGAGGACCTAAAACTCCTTAACATAAAAACAATGCGCTTGATGGGTATCAGATTTTGGTTTTGAATGGAACTTGGAATATGGTTTCCCGCTTCTCCTATGATTTCAAAATTTCGAACTACAGCATCTACCACGAGTCCATTTTTCTTAAATACAGGGCTGTCGCATTATAATATTTTCTTGCAGCCTTACAGGCTGCTAACCTAATTTATTGACACCCAAGGCCTTCAGAGAACAAAACAGGCGCACATAAACCAAATGTTAATGCTGTCATGGCTAATTCTCTCCTAAATTGACTGCCACTTTTGCCTTTACTGTACATGTTCACTGGTCTATTCACTATAACTCAGGCCTTCAGCCTGAATGATTTACATTGTCCACCTAGGGCGCTGCCCTAGGCTTTCATATTCCAGGCCGTTGGCCTGAAAACATGCTCTCAGGGCAACGCCCTGAAATATAAAAGCCTAGGGCAGCGCCCTAGGTGAACAATGTGAATCATTCAGGCTGAAGGCCTGATATATAACGATGCTACCACGTGAACATTTACGGGTGACTTTTAACTTTAGGTTTTTTGGGCATTTTCAGAGGGCGCTGTAGTATTCAAACATTGATTGATGTGTTATTTCTTCTGATAAACCACTTTACGTTGCTTCATTCACAGATGTAGAGTTTTGTTTAATATGCCAAGCTGTAAAAGCTAAACCTGCAACAATAAATCCTATCCCAAATCCCAGTGCAATTGGGTTCGCTGCTATTGCGCCAAAAATTGTCAATGCAATACCCGCCACTAATAACGCCACTCCAATGACCAATTTTGCAATGGACTTATCTGTTTTGCTCTTCGGTTCAATAACTTGTGCCGTAGGCGCGGCAACGTCAGGGCCTGGAGCTGCTATAACAACAGGAGCAGGAGCTGGACTTGGAGTAATTATAACAGCAGGAGCTGGGGCAGGGGCTGCTACAACAACAGGAGCAGGCACAGTGTAAAAGACTGGTCGTTGTGTGTAAACTACTGATCGCCGGGGCGGAGCTGCAACCGCTGCAGCCGCCGCTACACCTAAAAGCCCAAGGCCAAGAACTGCACTTGCGACTCCAGGACGCCCATGATGATGGCCATGATGGTGGTGGCCATGATGGCCATAATGGTGGTGATGATAACCATGATGAGGGCGGTGATGGTGATGTGATGGAAAAAACATTATTTTTACCTCTTTTTTAATTACTAATTTATTAATAGTAATTATTACATTTTTATAAATAAAAGTCAATAGTATTTTTTTTATTATTTATATTAATAAATCAAAGATTACTACGGGGTTCGAAATTTTCCATGTCGCTATCATTGTCCTTCTCACCCATTCCACCCTTTTGAACAGAATCAGTTTTGGCCTTCTTCACCTTAACCCCCGACTTTTCTTTGGTCTGTGCGGCTTTGGGTCTTTTCACTTTCCCTGGACGCTTTTTATTAGAATCAGCCGCTTCTGTGAGAAGTTCAACCATTTTATCTAATTCCCCGTCCTTTATTCTTTTTGATAGGGCGATGCTCAAAGCTGTTTTGCCTTTTTTGTCAGGAATATCCTTGGCTCCGTTTCTTATCAACTCCTCGACAATCACCCTCATATGACCAACTTTGCCTTTGCTAGCAACATTAACTGCGTGAATAAGAGGTGTTTGCCCATCTGCATCGACGAGATTGCAATTTGCTTTGGCTGCAAGAAGGGCGCATACCGAAGAAAAGTCTCGTTTTGCAACTGCGCATATGAGGGCTGTCCGCTCCATATAATGGGAACGAACGTCAGGTTGTGCACCCAAGCCCAGAAGGAGGGAAACTGTTGCACCTGTATCGCTTTGCCTTCGTCTACCAAAAGTAGAAGAAAATAAATCATTAGTGAGTTTGGCAATGGCTTGAATAATGGTAGCTTCAGCATCAGGGTCCGCTTTGGCTGCTATTAGTACTTTAATAGCAGCCAAATTGTTCATTTCCACAGCTGTCATCAGAGGAGTTGGTACTTCTGTGGTAATTCTATCAGATTTGTACGCACAAGAGCTTATGTTAGCCCTTTGTACACTATTTACGTCTGCTTTGTTCGCAAGCAGGTTTTCAATCAAAGACACATCTCCAATTCCGACTGCAAATGTGAGAGCATCCATACCATTAGCGCTTTTAGAATTGATGTCAGCTTTATATGCCATAAGTAATTTTGCTATACAAGAATTCTTTTTGGAAAGAGCATTCAGCAAAGGTTGTGGACTCGCAAAAACGTCATTATTTTTCGATGGAGCATTAGGATCTGCTTTGGCTTGAAGAAGCAGCTGAACGAGCTGTTCGTCACCTGCATTAGTTGCTAAGCCGAGCGGTGTTGTGACCAGCGAATTTGGGTCTTTATTTGTATTCAGATTGGGATCCGCTTTGGCATCAAGAAGCGCTTGAACAACAGGCAGATGTCGTTCGGCTACAGCGCAGATCAGCGCCGCCGCCTCCCTGTACTCTTTAAAATTATGATGATTGACAGGATGCCCAAAACTATAATTCACATTGGCTTTATAATCAATAAGAAGTTTTACCACTGATGCATGCCCATAAAACGCTGCGTATCCAAGAGCTGAACCTATTAACGAGTGGATAACTAGTTTGGGATCTACATATGTGAATGTACAATTGTTCTTCTCAGCCGAAAGAAAAGGAGGCATATGAGGATCAGAGGGGTACGATTGCGGGACGAAGACTGGTTCTTTGTTGCGTGTAGTCTCAAGAAGCTCTCTTACTGCCACTTCATTCCCGCACCTTGCTGCATAGGTAAGTAAGAAATTCGTAACAGCAGGATAAGATGTTTTATATTTATTGAAACTTTTTTCATTGATACCGGCTTCGTCAGAGTCAGAGTTGGTCGTTTTATTGAAATATGCAACTATTTCTTTACGACCTTCATGGGTCAGCGGGCTTGCACGTACAATTTCTAGAAGGGCAAATAGCTCATATTGCTTTTGTGCTATTGTACGCATTAATTTTTCTATGAAGATACCGTGTTTTATGTCGAGGGGCGATGCTGGGAGCCTGCCTTGCACTAAAGACTGCACGTATCCGTTTTTAACATGTTTTGCCAGAAGTTGCTTTTCAGTCAACTCATTTGTGCAATTTACCCTAATCCTACTCAACCAAAACTTCATCGCACGGTTTATGACTGATTTATTATACGAAACTTGGGTTTGGAAATAAAATTCCCGGGGGCATGGATGATAATCAGCAGGCTTAGCCTCATGACAGTGGAAATTAATCGATACCATTTGAGTGAAGGGTTTCAGATTGACGATTTTCCGGTCTGCACTTAAGGTTGCCACGAAGAAAAGACTTTGTTCTTCAAGACGTCTTACCCATATTTGCAGCATTTTTTGGCACGCATTTTTTTCAGTACACGAAAGCTCCAAAAGGTCGGTCGGTTCGCAAAGCGAAGCGACAACACCAAGAGACCCTTCATCTAAACGACGTAATATTGATGTATTCATTATAAGTAAACACCTTTGGTTTCTTGCAATTGTTTATTAAAACTCAAAATAATAAGAAAATATAAATTAACTTGTTATTTTTGTCAATTTATCGTGTGGATCCTAAAAATTTTGAAACGCAAAGGCGCAAAGGCGCAAAGAGTTTAGCATCAATTTGTTGCGTCTTTGCGCCCATACTTTTACGCACATCTTTTTTTGACAATTGTGTGCAAAGTAATCTTGGTTATCACAAGAAGCCTTTTCTTTTTGTAGCCCGTAGCAGGCAAAGCGCAGCTACGGGCACGTGTAAGAACAATGTAAACTATAGATGTTCCTTAAAGTCGCTACCTAGTCTCCGACCACTTGGCCGGATTCTTTAGCAGCACCTGCAGGAAGTGGATTTGAAGAGTCTCGAACCGGTGGAACCGGCTCTTGAGCAACTTGCAAGTTGCTTTGAGCTGGTGCAGATAAATTCCTTTCCCGAACAGTTGAAGTTGTTGACAAGCGCTGTTGAGCCAGTCTCTCCTTTTTCAATAAAGGGTTTAATACCTGACTGATCTCATCCCTTAGCCTTATATCATCTGGAGATGTAGATGCCTGCAAGGTTCCAAAGATAATATTCAACAAATGTGCCCTCTCATCATTTACCGGTGTTGCTACAGGTGTTGCAAAAAAACGCTTAGTTGAAGGTTTTTTAGGAGGTGTATTGATAATGCGGTACGCGAAGTCCTTCTTTACTGAAATACTTGCCTGAGAAAAGGTCTCAGAATGTATATATTCCCGATCCGCATCTTGCAAGGGAATCCAGACTCTGGCTGCATCTAAAGCCTGGGAAGAATCATGAAGTGGTCCTGGAAGTGTTAATAACTGTAGATGTGAAGGGCTTGGTTGCGGTAAAGCGTTAGGTGTACCTGGAAAAGGTCTGGGTGATTGGATAATTCTCGGAGAGCTTTGCGATCCTGGAGAAACGGAAGTTCTTGGAGGCAAAATCACTACGCGATATTTATTGGGCTGGCTTACGCTTGGTATGGCAGTTATATGAAAGGATGGATATTTAGGTATCAGAGCATCCCTTATATCACAAGCTTCTTGCTGATCGTACAATTCAGATGCCGGCCCCTGCACTTCTTTACGGTCCCTGGAACAATTAATTTCTTTTTCGAATTTTACATAGATCCATTTCCAATTCCTTTCAATCCAGACCCACATTGTATCGCCAACTTTAATTTTTTCATCGAGATCGCATGAATAATATTGATACTTTGATGAGCTGTCTGAAGAACCTGGCCCAGCGATGCCGGTCATATTTCCCTCCTAAAAACGATAAATTGAAAAAAAATAATTTTGCTTAATTCTAAACAAAACATCTAAATAAAGATAGCTATAATAAATCCAACACAAAGTCACTAAGTCTCAAAGAAACAAAGAAATTTTGTCCTCAGACCTCTTTGTAAATGTTTACGTGGTAGCATCGTTATATACCGAACGTGATTCAAAAATTGGTTTTTGACGGCGTCGGCTTTGCATCAAAATTTTTGTCTTCACTCGTGCCTTGCCATAGGCAATGGTCCCTCGCTCCAGACGAAAAATTTTGAGCAGCCTCCTTGTCAAAATCCCAACTTTTGAACCACCTTCGGTATATATCAGGCCTTCAGCCTGAGTTATAGTGAATAGACCTGGTGAACATGTACACCCCTTTCTCCTGTTGTCATGATAACTTTGTCTTGAATTTCATAATTTAAACTATTTAATTTAGTCTTTTCTAATTTATTTAGTTTTGATATTCTAAACTAATTAAAAGTGAAACTAAATTTTAAATAGAGAGGTATTATGTTTAGAACGATTTTTGGTCTCCTTAAATTTTCAGCGATTGCCATAGCAGTGGCCTATACACTTTCCTCATGTTCGGTCATGATGGCGGCAAGGAAAGAGGGAACAAGCATAACCGAACTTCAAAAGTGCCGTACACGCGGGCAGATCCTTGCATTAGGAGCCGTGGTAGTTAGCTCTGAAAGACTGCCTTCAGGTGAGATAGTAGAGGTTTATCAGTTTCAAAAAGAAAGAGGCTCGGCAGCAAGAGCGCTCATGCACGGTCTGCTCGATGTGAGTACGTTTGGGCTTTGGGAAGTAGTCGGCACCCCTATTGAAGCCTGCACTGATGAAAGCGGGTGCTTTTCGTTGAGAATCTATTATGACTGCTGTGAACAGATCCAAAGAGTGGAATGGATGTAGTCACCATCTGCAGTCACCCCACCGGCGGCAGGATGACCACGCGGCAGGTTATCCCATTCTGACTTTTCAATGCCTGCACATCGCATTCGGGGTAGTACATTGTTTGTAGAATATCTTTCACCGGAATGGCCGTCATTGCAGCAAATTGCTGCGTCGCAGGTCCACTGACAGTAACCCCTCCTCTATCATAATCTACCGTTTTTTCAAAAGTAATAGAGGTCGGTACACCATAGACATCTATTTGCAGGTTATCCCCTACTTTCGGCCGTGTATCAGCAACGACAGCGTTAGCCGGGAGCGATGCCGGAGAGAATTTTTTTGACAAAGCACATAAACCTTTTTCAGGGATTGCTTGAGGTCTCATAGTATCTTGATGAGCCATTTGAGGAGGTTGACGCGCGTAGCTGGATCTCACCCCATCCGGGGAATGAATTACGATTGATGGACTTAAAGATTTTGGCGAAAGTGAAGGACTAGATGGTCTCGGAAAACTTAAGACCCTTGGCGGGCTTTGTGGTCGCATCGGAGGGCTTTGTGGTCTCGCCGGCGGACTTTTTGGTCTTGCCGGAGGGCTTTGTGATCGTGAAGGAGCAGCAGACCCTTGCGGCAAAATAACCACGCGGTACTTACCCTTTTGGCTGCTCGAAGCTGTTCTCACATGAGAAAAACGATACTTCTTCTGCAGAACCTCCCTGATGGCATCCGCATTTTCTTTATCGAATACACTCGAAGCTGGTCCTACGATTTCTTTATCGTCTATTGAACAAACAATATTTTTTTCGAAAAACACATTGACAACTCTATCTGGAAGTGGTACACTGACTGTTTTTCCTACGGCAATTATCTCATTTGGCAAATCTTCGGAAGCCTCATCGTCACTCGGTGCTAAGAATTGGAATGGGTTGTCTGAAAAACTGGGCAAAGCACATTCACCAAAAACATTCATATTTTTCTCCTAAAATATAAAAGAGACACTACCAATCAGGCAATAATTAAAATATAAAGCTTTCATCTAATGCTAACAGGTTTACCAAACTACAAGCAAGGAAATTCATTAGAAACTGCAGTCGACAGGACATTAAAGCAAATATTTTAACCGCTATTTAAACCACAGAGAGCACAGAAAACACAGAGGGGTATTATTCGTCTTAATCTCGATCTTGATCATGATCTTAATCTGGCTTAGCTCTAAGCCCTTGCTCATGATCAAGATCGAGATTAAGATCAAGATCGAGATTAAGATCGAGATCAGGATTGGCTTAGAGCCCTCTTTCCTGTGTTGTGTGTGTGATTAAAAGTGAGGGTTGACAAAGAACTACAGATGGCTTTAACCTGATGTTTATACTGAAACACATTGGAAAATGAAAATAAAAAAATTCCAGGAAGTTGAATTTAAGTGGCAGGCGCGTTCCATTCACGATTTCACACTTATCTGTCTGCTTGCTAAAAAACTTGGCGCCCGATTCTCCCGTCCAAAAAAAATTCAGATCCGGGACCTCTATTTGGATACCCGGGAAAGTTTTTTTGAAAGGGTCCATCTCGTATGCCGCATACGGCGATATCAAAAGCACTCTGAATTAACCCTCAAAGGTTTTGGTACACAAGATCATGGGATGTTTGTCCGGGGGGAATCGACTCTCGGACTCCCCCCGTTTCCATCAAAAAAAACGGCTCTTCTTTATTGCAAAGACCATTTTTTTAAAAACAGATTATTATTTGAGAACATTAATTACCGGCAAACCTACACACTCACACTGACGGACGGAACCCTTGCAATCTTAAGCTTTGACAGATTTTGCCTGTGCAAGAGTAAGAAAAGAAAACGGATGCAAGAGATAGAGCTGGAGTATAAAGCCGGATCTCCCGATCAATTCAAGGCATTTGCCGCCCAAGTCTCCTCTTTCCTCAAACCATCGCCATTTTCCAAATTTGAAACAGGAAAAAACTTATCAAAAAATCCTTCCCCTTCCAAGCTGGATACTATTGGCGATTTAGTGAACCGGATCTTGGAAAAAAATGTGAAAAGTTTTAAAGACAGCGAGTCTCTAATCCTCTCTTCCACAAATTCTGAAGCAGTTCATGATATGCGTGTGAGCATAAGAAGACTTAAGAGTGCTTTGGCTATTTTTCATGATGTCATTCCGAAAAATCATCATATTCGGGAAAAACTTCAAAAGATTTTTAGAATTCTCGGTAAAAAAAGGGACCTCGATATCTTTGCTGCGTTTATCCAATCCTCAGTGCAAAATTCTGGCGATATCACGCAGCTCACTAAAGCTTTGACCACAGCTCAAAAGCGGATCAATGCACTGCTCCAGTCGAAATATTATGCGAATGTACAGAAATCTCTGGAAGAGTTAAAGGCTGTCGATGTCCCCATTAAGACAAATATTCTGCAGTTATCAAAAGAGATGATCCAAAAAGCGTTGAATAATGTTTTACAGGCGGCTCCCTCCATTAGACCGGACGTCAAAGACAAACCCCTCCACCGCTTGCGCATTTCGATAAAGAAGTTAAGATATACCTGTGAATTTTTTGAGCCCATATTTAGCAAATATATCTGCAGCTTAAAGGCCATGATAGAAAAAACAAAGAAAATGCAAGACATTCTTGGCGAGCATCAGGACGCCATTACCGGAATGCGTTTAGTAAAACATTTTAAAGAGTGCATCCCGACAAAAGAGTTTATTCAAATTAAAAAAAATTATAGAATCAGGAAAGGGAAAATGCGTACGGCTCTGTTTAAAAGCTGGAACTCTTTTTGGGTTGGCGGACAATTTAACCGGCCGGCTCCAAAGAACCTTCTCGAATTACTGTTTACTACAGAATAAATTGGAGAAATTGCAAATGAAAATCGATTCTGATGACTTTTGTGTGAAAGAGGGCCGAAAGACTAAACTAAAAAATTGGCCGACATTAATAAAACCTTTTTACCGGTCTAAAGAAGAGTATCGGGAATTTTTACAAAAAAACATTTGCGAACTGACTGAGCTGCAGCGTCTTTATTATGCATCAAATCGCTATGCTCTGCTCCTTATTTTTCAAGGAATGGATGGTTCTGGCAAAGACGGCGCTATCAGCCATGTGATGTCGGGAATCAACCCTCAAGGGTGCTCAGTCTATAATTTTAAGCAGCCAAGCGCCGAAGAATTGAGCCACGATTTCCTTTGGCGGGAGGCTTGCCGTTTGCCTGAACGGGGGCACATTGGGATTTTTAATCGTTCCTACTATGAAGAAGTGGCGGTTGTGCGCGTTCACCCGGAATTACTTCGCAATGAAGGATTTCAAAAAAAGGATGATAATAAAGATTTTTGGGATAACCGGTATCGTTCCATTGTCAACTTTGAAGATCATCTTCACCGCAACAAGACGAAAATTGTCAAATTCTACCTCCATCTTTCACAAGAGGAGCAAAAAAAGAGGCTAATAGCTCGTATCGACAAGCCGGAAAAAAACTGGAAACTTTCCACCGCGGATTTACAGGAGAGAAAATACTGGGCGCAGTACATCCGGGCATATGAAGAATGCTTTTCTGCAACGAGCACGAAACATTCCCCATGGTATATTATTCCTGCCGATGATAAAGAAAATGCCAGATTGATTATTTCACAAATTGTCCTCTATACATTTCACGAATTTAAGTTGTCCTACCCCAAAATAACGCCTGAACATGAGAAAGAGCTGAAAATAATCCGCAAACAGCTTATGGAATGAACTATACCGAAACAATCTGTATCAAGGCTGACCCATTATAGTATTTTATTGCAGCCAGCCACAAAGTGGCGTTATTACAGCTTAAGGCTGAGCGTGAGAGAAGGCCTGGGTGGCAAAAAAAGATATTGAGTCCTGAAGGAGCTGTGAAAAATGAACGACTTGCAAGTGTCTGTCGCCGCTTCCGCGGCTGCTCTTATTGGCATTCATACCCC
>Ga0207128_1017_pt1 | contig 47182 bp, 42 predicted proteins | sample Alteio_BWMinHeat_18_FD_153522 | JGI IMG/M metagenome (GOLD analysis project Ga0207128, IMG submission 153522) | Enriched cells from forest soil in Barre Woods Harvard Forest LTER site, Petersham, Massachusetts, United States -... | ecosystem: Environmental > Terrestrial > Soil > Temperate forest >... | reverse complement strand
TTTTAAGAAATGATGCTGTTGATGTGACACACCATAGAAAAAGGGTATATATGTTCAATATTATGATTGGAATTTTGGGTTTCCTGTGTCTATTTGGAAACTTGTCGTCATTAGAGCAAAATGCGTCTGACAAGCAGCTTTCAGATCGCCTTCAGAATATTATTCAGGCAATGAATCAGGGGAAATTAAATGATTTCGTTTCCTATTTTACCGAAGACGCTGAGGTGACTAACCCGGCAACCGGAGAGGCAGTCTCAGGCAGGGAAGAAATTTCTCAATTTTTTAGGCCCAGAATGCAGGAAATTCAAACCAGGGGCCTAAAATTTGTCTTCAAGCCTTCAAAAACTGAATTTACCGGAGATGATCAGGCAACTGTTCAAGGAGTTGTTGAACTTTTTGACAAAGGGGCGCTTATTCAACGAAATGCCCGAGAGGCGCAATTGGTTAAAAAAAATGGAGAATGGTACATTCATTCAATCCGGGACATCGAAGTGGCTCCTGCGCCACAAGTGTACGCCCATTTAAAAGAATTAGAGTGGATGATCGGGAATTGGGAGGATAAAGATGAAAATGTCGATATCACTTTTAAAACGGAGTGGGACCGGTTTAAGAACTTCATCATGCAACGATTCAATATGAAAGTTTATGGTGTGACGGCCATGGAAGGGATTCAAATCGTTGGATGGGATCCTGTTGAAAAGAAAATACGTTCATGGATTTATGATTCCGATGGTGGTTTTGGAGCCGGCTTTTGGTCGCAGGAAGGGAATAATTGGCGCGTCCGTATGAACTATACTTTGAGCGATGGCACCCAAGGAACGATGACAAATGTGTATACAAAAGTTAATGGCAAAAGCTACAAGTTTTCTTCCGTCGATCGAAAAATAGGCGATAAAGCTTTGCCGAATATAGAACCAATTACTGTTTCCAAGGAGGAATAATGTATAAAAATATCGCATTAGTAACTTGTGCTTTGTGCCTATTGTCTTTTTTATTTATACTACAAGGTTTTTCTTCAATGGAAACAGATGATGTAGTCTTAAGAGGCGGCAGGCCGGGAGGAGGTTTTGGTCCCGGCGGTATGGGCCGTCCGGCCGGTGGTGCAGCCGGAAGACCATACGACAGACCTCTTCAAAGAACACCTGCCCTTAGCCGGGCTTCAGCCTATGATCGAGGAGCTGCTGCTGGTGCAGTAGGGGCTGCAGGAGCAGTTGGGGTCGGTGCTGCGGGTTATTACCCTGCGACCCCATATTATCCCGATACCGTTTACCCGAGCGGCCCAGGCGATGAAGGAAACGGGATACAGTCGAGTTATCACTAGATGACGAGTTATCATTAGATGATATGTAAAGCTGCTTTACAAGAGGAGGGAAAATGTTGGGTTTTAAGAAAATATTAAGTGTAACCAAAAAAGCCTCATTTGCTTGTTTTTTTATATCGTTGTCGCAACTATCTGCTGCTAATTGGTCGAAACCAGCGCAAATTGCGCCAAGCTTTGCAGAAGACATTGATCTTGCTGTCGACAAAAACGGCAATGCTGCATGTGTGTGGCGGACAGGAGAACAGTATGAGACATACGTTGTCCAGTATTCCCGACTGCAGGCGAATGGAAGCTGGTCTTCTCCTGTTGCCATTTCCCAGCCGGGGTCGGATATGCCGAAAGTCGGATTTGATTGCTTTGGAGATACGATTTCTATATGGAGGTATTCTAACGGAGGCAACCACAAGGTGCAGAGTGCAACACTGCCATTATCAGGAAAGTGGTCTGATATTGTGAATGTTACCTTTGATGATCCTAATCAATTATTTGAAGATGCCAACGAATTAGCGCTTGGAGTAAACTCAGAATGGGGCGGCGCTGTCGCCGTATGGTGCCTTGTTAAGAACTATGGCAGCATCGTTTTGCAAGGATCGGTGCGTAAACAAAACACCGGGTGGTCTTTGCCAGTTACCCTTTCTACCGCCTCAGAAGCGGCTCTTTTTCCCGCAGTCTCAGTTGATCGTAATGGAAATGCTGTAGCTGTATCGGAAAAGCAGAAATATGAAGGTTTTCTCTATTCCGATATTGGGTCAGTCGCATTTGATGGAAAGACGTGGGGGCAAAATCTCGTTCTTTCCAATACTAAAAATGTTGCTATTACCCCCTCTGCAGTAACGGATAATCAAGGAAATGCCATTGTCTTGTGGTCTGAACTACAAAATAAATCGCATTATGCTGTCTTAGCTTCAGGATTACCGCATGGAGGTGTCTGGTCATCGCCTCAGTCGCTGTCTGATGGAACCAAAGATGCACAGTGGCCGGTCATAGCCATGGACCCAAATGGCAATGCAATTGCCCTTTGGATAGAATCAGCCGGGCAAAATGGCGGCGTGATGTGCAGTACCTATGTGCCTGATCAGGGATGGGGTACACCCGTTCAACTATCTGAAAATGGTCAGATGTATGAATTAAGTGTTGCTGTAGATAGTTCAGGCCATGCAGTTGCCCTGTGGACAAAGACAAATGGAAAAAATTCTACTGTCCAAACGGCGCTACGTTCTCCAAACGGGGTGTGGGCCCCTGCGGAAGATCTGTTTGCGTCACAGAAATTGATCCATTCCCCTCGCGTTAAGGTCAGTCCCTCAGGTCATGCTGTCGCTGTCTGGCTTGAATCTCAGGAGAACGATCAGATGTTTGGGAACTGTGCGCTTTGGGGGGCTGCTCTTCCATCAGGTAATTAGGCGCTTGTTAAGCAAGTTTACCGCAGAGCCTTAAGAGGAAGCACGAGAGTCTTTTTGTTTTAAGGACAATGGACGGCATGAGACAATTGTAAAAGTCCAGTTCAAACGCTTTTTGGCAAGCAAGATTAAAATCATGATCAAGATCGAGATTAGGAATGTTCTTAATCTCGATCTTGATCATGATCTTAATCTTGCTTGCCGGAGACGATCTTGTTAAATTATTTTATTGTCAATTCTGCAATTGTCTCATGTCGTCCATTGTCCATATAACAAACAACAAGAACGCGGTTCGGACACGGGCAAGGATGTGAATTATGCAAGAAGTCTATTATTTTAAAAATTTCTTTTCTGGAAGGAAGCGCATCTTATTGATAAGTCCCGAGTCGCTTATTTTCATTTGCGAAGGACTGTAGCTATATTCATAGGGGCGATTGCAAACCCCCCATGTCGGCTGGCGATGGCTTCCGTCCAGCCATTTTTTCCATGGCGACATGGGAAATCCCACCCGCCCTGTGATGTCTACCCTCCATAACTCAAATTCACCCGTGCCCGGGTTGACGACAAAACCAAATTCATCTTTAACCCAATTCGTGTCTGCAAAAATAAATGGGGCCGGGGACGCAAATCCAAGATTTTGGGCAGTTGCACTGATTAGAGCATGAAAATCAACTTCAGAATGTGTCATATTGAAATACAGGCAAATAAGCCCTTTGCAAATATCTTGCAATTCATTTGCGCCCATCACCCCTGTAGATTGAGAGGACGATGACAGCTCATCGAAGAGTTTTAGCAGACCCACTTTATCTTCTTCGGAAAAAATGGGAATAGCAGAAAAAATGGCTTGGATGCGTTCCTTAAGGGAATGGCGGTGAAACAGCGGAAGGAGGGTAAATAACATGCTATCGATTTGGTCTGGATGCACGGCATAATAGCCATGCCGTATAAAGCCCTTATCTGATAGCAGGCGCTCGGCAAGCAAGGCTCTGAAAGACGACGGATGTTTGTTTCCATACAAATGAGAAAATGTCTTTTTAAAATAGTGACGAATATCTTGCGGAATCGTTTGAGTAAGCCTGTCGATGAGAAAATTCATCATTTCCTCATCGAGCCAAAGATTTTCGTAAAAGGATTTTTGTGGAACGACAACTTTATCCTTGATCCAGGTATAAGTGTAAACATCGCTTTGCCAGGCAGATTTAAAAATCGGCAAGCCCGGCTTTAGCAGAAAAGCATGTGTTGGAGAATGAATGAGCATCGATTTTGTCGCGGAATTGCCAAGATATCTTTCCATGATTTTAGGTGCAATGGACTTCATGGTATCGACTAAAAAAGCACATAGCTCTGATGTATTGTCGACCCACCTGTTCACTTCCGTCGGTTTATCATTCAATTTATAGTAGCAGCTTACCAAAGTGGACATAGTTCCGCCTGATGTATAGGCCCACGGCTTTTTTTCAATCTTTTCCAAATGATTCAAGGGATCTTTAACGATGGGCATTTGATGGGCTGCAGCCATTCTATAAAAGGCCGTTTCTAAGAATTCTTTTGTGCGCAGATGGGAAACAATTGCCGTAATAATAGCTGAGACATCCTCCTGCAACCCTTGCGTTTCTTCTAAAGAAACGATTTCATTTTCAGTCGATGTAAAAAAAGCGACCAGGGCTTCGACAAATTCGGTTGGCGTTTTAATATAAGACCATTGGGAAATATTGGCTCTTCCATGTTTATAAAGGAGGCGAAAACCGGCCGGACTATCATCATAGGGACCCGATGTCACATCATGCATATCGGCATCGTAGACCTCTTGAAAGTAACTTGGAAATAGCCCGTCATATCGTTCTATCAATACCTGGTACAGGTTAGCTAATATATGCGCCCTATTACTTAGGGTGTTCCTCAACTGCTCCAGTGTATAAAATTCATTGCGTTTACTTTGATACTCGACCCGGAGCCACTGCCCCTCTCTTTCACTGGAAACGCCTTGCATGCGGCTTTCCATCGTTTTTAACTGTTGAAAGACTTGTTCGTACTCATATTGCATATCGGCAACTTTTTGGTTTGCCTCATTCAGCTTGTTTTGGACAATTGCATAGATGCAAGATCCGATGCCGGAAGGCTCCTGCCATTCCATTCCAAGGCTTGAGTAAAGGTTCCATTTGGTAAATTGGGCCTTAGTTTCTGCAAATGAAGCTAAAGAAAATTCCCAGGCCTTTAACAGCGCGTTATCGCTCAACCCCTTAAAAGCATCGCATGCTTGTGAGAAAAGCGTTACAAACTGGCTGCACAATCCTGTTTTTCCACTTTCTTTAGTGGATTGCATCATTAAGCTGCCATATATCATCGCTTTGGGTCTGTTCTCATAATCGGAAATATCCTGGTTTGTGAGGTTCAGCATGTTCAATAAAACATTTCGAATGATCTCTTCGGCTGACGTCCAAATGGTGTTAACCTGATCTTCAGTTTCCTTAAAGGCGGAGCGGATCAATGTTTTGATTTGCGCTAATTTTGCCTCTCCCTTTTGATTTGCATCGATGAGTTTTGCCGATTCAAAGGCAGCTTCAAGTCCAGGAGACGCCAAAATAGTAGATTCTTCAAAATCACTCCCCAATTGCAGTGGAAACCGCTTTTTAAGATCCCCTGCCCCCCAGCTTAAGCTTAATGGGACAGAATATTCGACGCCTCCAAATGTGCGCTTTAATTGCCCTGTGCTGATCAATGAGATTAAATCGTTGAGAAAGCCGTCTGGTTGTTCGTCGTGAACGATAATGCCTGGTGCTGTTGCAAAACATGATCCAACATTTTGCCTTAATGTGCATAACCAGGCTGATAACACCGCTCTCCTGGCATGGGCATTTGTCAAGTTTTGTGAACTGGAAAGCGACAAAGTATCGCGGATCAATTGATCGATTTTTGGATTATTGAGAGGTTTGTCGACACTTTGGATCAGGTTGACGGCCTGTTTATTTTCGGCCAGATAAGTCAAAGCGTGATATGTGTTTACATTGCGTTTTGAATCATATTGCCGGTTTGGGCCTAAGGAATGGAGGTTTTTTTTGAGGTTTACCAGTAATTTCGGGATGACAGAAAGGTTGATAATTCCCTGTTCATTGATCAGCAATTTTGCGAGGCGCCTTGTGCGTAAAACATTGCGCACAGAGCAGCTTTCCTGAATTTCCGACCGGTCCAGCCGTTTTGACAATTCATTGTATTCATCAGCACAGACCCTTTTAAAATTATCCCCCTCATGCAAAAAGCTTAAGTTCCGTTGCTGTACGGCAACATCGAACGCATTTTTATAAAAGTCAGGATCATCGATAGCGGGTTTTTGTTTTGCCTGTTTATTATTTGGATTCAAATTGTTTCACAGCCTCTAAAAATCCGATCGAGTACCAAGTGTTTTAGCTTGAGATAACTTAATAGCCTCACTGAAAAGAGCATGGCTTTTACCGTAGGTCATATTGAGAGTGTCGGCATTATATACTTTTGTCACACAGCCAAAAGCCACCAGACGCATATTCAACATGATCAGCCAGTCAAAATAATTTTCAACGGTGTTAAGGTCGTGATGCACAACGAAAATCGTTTTTCCTTTATGTTTTAGTTCCTGTAAAATTTGCATAATGGTTGATTCCGTTGCCATATCAACTCCGGAAAAAGGCTCGTCCATAAAATAAATATCTGCATCCTGGACCAAAGCGCGGGCGATAAATGCCCTTTGTTGCTGCCCGCCGGAAAGCTGGCTGATTTGACGATCTTTATAGGCAGTCATACCCACAAGCTCTAAATAATGATCCACCGCAGTGATGTCGGCCTTTCTTGGGTTTCTAAAAAGTCCTAAAGATCCATAGCGGCCCATCAATACGAGATCGCCCACATTGATGGGAAAATCCCAATCAACAGATTCTCGTTGGGGGACGTAGGCCACTCTCCTTCTTACCTCTTTCAGGGGTTGTCCAAAAAACTCCACCTTGCCGGACATCGAATCGACCAGGCCGAGCACTGCCTTAATGAACGTGCTTTTCCCTGCACCGTTAGGTCCGATAATGCCAATGATTTTTCCACAGGGAACAGCCAGGGATATGTCCCAAAGTACCGGAGTTTTATCATAGTTGACTGTTAATTGGTCTACGACCAAAGCTTCTTGCTGTTTCATTGACGGTCCTTCAAATTCGATGTAATTATGCGGCTGTTATATTGCATCATTTTTAGATAGGTATCTCCATCAGAACCGGCTTTCCCCATTGCGTCCGCATAGAGGAATGCATCTGCCATGCGGACATTGATTCCTTCTTCTTTTGCAGCCAGAACAATTTTGCGGATCGAGTCGCGGTTGACATTGGACTCAGGAAAAATGACATGGATCCGATACCTGCTGATGTGTTTAATAATGTTGCGGATATTGGCTGTGCTGATCTGGCTTTCCGGCGCGAGTCCCTCTGGCGCCACAAACCTTTCCCTCCATTTTTCTTCCCCCTCCTGACCTTCCCGAAAATAGGCTTTGGCAAAATAATTAAATGCATCGTGGCTGGTCACTAAATAGCGTTGTTCTTGCGGTATCGACTGGATCTCTTCTTTGATTTGCTTGTGCACATCCAGCATCTCCTGTACGAGCTTTTGGCCATTGGCCTGGTAATCGGAAGCGTGGGTCTCGTCCTTCGCGCTTAAAGCTTCTACTATATAGGGAACGACCTTCGCCCATAAAGAGAGATCCATCCAAATATGGGGATCGAGCTGCTCTTTGTATTTCAAAATGAGCTCAGGGTGTTGATCGGTCAACCGGTTTCCCAAAGGAACCGCTTTACTATGATGCATAAGGTAATCCTGTAATCCCCGACCATGTTCCAGCCCAAGACCATTGTAAAAAATAATTTCAGCAAAAGCCAGTTTTTCATCATCCCCTTTGACAAGTTGATAGGAATGGGGGTCAAGTTCTCCTTTTATCAGGACGGCTGAATCGACATGCGGGCCTCCAACACGTTCGACTAAGTCGTTGATCATAGCTATCGTAGAAAACACCTTGATTTTTCCATTAGGGACCATCCATTGTCTGGATGATTCGACTTGTTCATGAGTGCCAGTGTCGCTGCATCCGGAACCAAAAAGCCCGAAAAAAACGATTAGGCACAGCAGGCCAAATCTTATGAAAAAATGGGGGGTGAGAGATAAATTATTCATGAGAGGTTTTTTTTATTGGAGCGTTTAAGTTTCTTAATAATTTGTAATGATAAATACCCATGGTGCAGCCATTTGTAAATTCGATGCGCAATGCATAGCGGCCAACGTTGGAAATTCTTATGGCCCGTACATTTACATCCACTTGTTTAGCATCTTTTCTTCTTGTTTTCGTATTTACATCATAGCATCCTGCACAAGGACAGTTGCATTGCAAGTCGCTCAACCGGTAATCGAGAGATATCCCATCGCTCCAGTCGATCGAAAGCGTGTGGTTATCTTTTTGTTTGATTGTCTTGATCAACAGCAGATTTTGCGTCATGTCATTTCCTTCCATATTAGATTAAAGGTAGAAGGAGTATCTTCAGCCATCCGTTTTAAGTAAGAGGCACTTGCAATTGCGTTTGCCGCAATGGCTTCAAAAGCCTTTGCGCCAGGGGAATCGATTCCTTCCTTAACTTGAAGAGGCAGACCCTCATCTCCTGCCCGGCAAATCTCTTCATCGATGGGGATCTGGCCTAAAAACGGGGCGCCTATTTCTGATGCTAACCTTTCTCCTCCCCCTTTGCCGAAAAGGTAAGTTTTTTTTCCATCCGGGGTTGGTTGATAGTAACTCATGTTTTCAATCACCCCGACAATGGGAATATTTACCTGGTCAAAAAGATTGATCGCTTTACGCACATCCATTAAAGCAACTTCCTGGGGTGTGGTGACAATAAGCGCCCCTGTTAAATTGGCATGCTGGCTCAAAGTCAATTGAATATCCCCGGTTCCCGGAGGAAAATCGATAAGCAGGACATCCAAAACCCCCCAATTGACATTTTTGATGAACTGGGTAATGATTCCATTGGCAATCGGGGCGCGCACAGCCGCAGCTTCGTTTTCTTTCCTGAAATATGCCATTGAAATCACCTTAATTCCGTGGGATATGGCGGGCTGGATCATTTCTCCTTGTTGAGCCGGCGCCGTTTCTTCCGGAAGCATGCGACGGACAGATGGGCCATACACATCACTGTCCATGATTCCAACAGAATACCCTGCGCGTTTTAAAGCGATGGCTACATTTACCGTTACTGAAGATTTTCCCACCCCCCCTTTTCCGGCAGCAACGGCAAGAATGTATGTTGGGAGTATGACAGTTTTTTTCTTTTCAGGAGTCTTGATCATTTTTAGCGGCATATTTACCCTTTATCTCTTTAGTATGTAAGCTTAATTGTAATAGGTTTTTATTGTTTCTGCAATAGACTTGTTGCCAGGGCACAGGAAATTAGAACGATTTTTTGAATTTTTCTCAATCAGAAGGGCCTTAAGCCAATCCTGATCTCGATCTCGATCATGATCTTAATCTAGCTCTTCACACATTTCGCTCTCTAGTTGGCTCTTATCAATCCAATCAACATCGAAACAATCTTAAAGAAAAGCAAGATTATGATCATGATCAAGATCGAGATTAAGATCAAGACTTGGCTTATAGCCCTCCTGGGTGACCGGACATTAAAACAAATATTTTAAACACAGAGGCACGGAGAACACAGAGACAAGCTATTGCACATCTTTTTTTCCGCGGAAGCGAAAAACAGGCTATTTCTTTTTTGCTTTTCGGCAAAAAAGAAATTCTCTGTGCCCTCTGTATCTCTGTGTTTCAATAAATTGTTTTAATGTCCGGGCACCTGTATAGCCCTCCTGGGAGGACTAGCTCCACTCGAGGAATCCGCGCCAGATCGACAATGCTCCCGTCATTAAAGCAGATACCCCTATGACCTTGCTTTCATATTTTTTTGCATATTTTAATATTTTGTGCGCTTGCATGGCCAAAAATAGGGAAGGCGAGGTGATCAAGGCAAAGCTAAATCCATTGATCAGCCCAACGATTGCGTCTCCCGACAATGCGCATGCAGAGAAAACAATTAACGTTTGTCCGCATGGCAATAATAGAGTAAGAGAGCCAAACAAAAAAGTCGAGAGCCTATTGTCTTGTAAAAGCAGAAGAGAGAGGGACTGGTTCGTTTTTGCGAGCCTTGCGCCTAACCAGGCATAACCCGGATACTGCCATTTCAATAGAGTGAACATTCCCAAAAGCATCATCGTTCCCCCAAAGAAAACACTTGTCATCATACTGACATGATAATGATGGAATACAATTCCCGCCACTTCCCCAATACCCCCGGCAATATATCCTGCAAGAGAGAATGAAATCATGCGGCCAAGGAAATACCAATAGCGGAAACGGTGATGTCCGATCATCATCACTAAAGGGCCGCACATCCCAAGGCAATGAAAATTGCCAAAAACATAGATGGGAATCATTGTCAATAATAAAGCCATGGCGGATTTGCTTTTTTAAAGTCAGGCAATGTTGTATCAGTACTTGATTTTATCAATAATTTGTGTTAAATTGATAGCACATTTAAACAAGACCTGTTGCTAATCAGAGGCTAAGAGATGGACATAAAGGCACTAATTCGTCAAAAAAACATTAAAGCAGTGATATTTGACTGCGATGGAACACTAGTCGATAGCGAGCTTTCTCACCATCAGGGCTGGCAGTATAGTTTACATGACTATCACCATCCATTTTCATTAGAAGAGTATAGCGTTTGGGTGGGAAAATCCGTTGAGGCAATTGCTCAATACCTGGCATCGCGATTACAGAAGGATAATGCCAAAGAATTAATTCATAAAAAAAGGGAGCATCGCCATCTTGCTCAAAGCTCGGGAGCCACACCCATTGCCGACACTGTAATGTTTTTGACCCTGCTGGCTAAGGAAAAAGAACATTTAGGGATCAAACTTGGGCTTGCATCGGCTTCTGCAAAGGGGGAGATCCTCAATAATTTACGATCTTTGCATATTGAACATTTGTTTGATGTCATCATTTCTGGTCAAAATGACCTGCAGGATTATCACGATCCCGAAGGAACAAATAAGCCTAAGCCCTATATTTATTTGCATACGGCAAAATTGCTGGGAATAAGCCCATCAAAGTGTATTGTCGTTGAAGACAGTCAACCAGGGGTTTCAGCAGGAGTTGATGCCGGATGCTTTACCATCGCTGTGCCCAATGCCTACACGGCAGGGCATGATTTTTCCCGTGCGCATTTGACGCTCGAATCGTTCAAGGGAATGGATATCGGGAATTTCCTGGAAAAGATCCCAGCTCTTTAAAAAAATCCTGAAACAGAAGCAGGTCCGTGCCCGTGAGCGTGCCCGTGCCCGTGCCCGAAAAAGATTATTCCGCCGTCCTCGAGTTAAGTAGATCCGGGCGGAGGCACGGGCACGCTCACGCAGCCTATTACCCATAACTCATAAAATACTTGTTTACAAAGTGATGTCAATAGATAAACGCAGAGACGCAAAGACGCGGAGGCGCAGAGAAAATTTAAACCTGATTACCCAGTTCGAATCAATAGAAAGAATAAAAGGCATCAGTGGGCCGCAACTTGAAAGGCGATTTTAGGATGCTTTAAATGCCATTGGTCCGCCTTTCAAGTTGCGGCCCAAGCGTCTCACTTTTATCGGCTTGCCGATAAAAGTGAATGAATCAAATCAAGCTTTCTAGATTCCTTGTATACAGTTTACCTCTGTGTCTTCGCGCCTCAGCGCCTCTGCGTTGAATTGCTTATTGGACTTATGGGTAATCGGATGCGCTCACGGGCACATAACCAATTCTTCAATTTGAATTTTGAAGAAAGATTCTCTAAATAAAATTTGTGCGGATCCGGTAAATATCTTCGATTTGATCGATGCTGGAAATGCAGCAGTCCAGATCTTTTAAAGCCCCTGTCGCAAGATCGTAAATCCAACCGTGAACGCAAAGAGCCTGGCCGCGCATCCATGCCTTTTGAGCAATGGTCGTATGGCAGATGTTGAGCACCTGTTGCAATACATTAAATTCAACAAGCCTATCAAAACGTTCCTTGGGGTCGGGTATTGCTTCGAGTTCCTCTTTAAATCTGGCATGTACATCGCGGATATTGCGAAGCCAATTGTCGACAAGGCCCAGCTGGTGGTCCTCCATGGCGGCCTTCACCCCTCCGCAATTATAGTGACCGCAGACGATGACATGCTCGATTTTAAGGAGGTCGATCGCATATTCGAGGACGGAAAGACAATTAAAGTCAGTATGGGGAAAAAGGTTAGCTACATTGCGATGAACAAAAAGTTCGCCTGGTTCAAGTCCGACAATTTCATTCGCCGGAACGCGGCTATCGGCACATCCAATCCAAAGATATTTGGGGTCTTGCGCTTCTGCCATTTTCCGGAAATAGTCAGGATCTTTGCCGATCTTGATTTTTACCCATTCGCGGTTATTTTGAAAAAGAATACGTAGTTTCTGCATACTGCCATTCTATCACAAGTAGAAAATTTAATCGTTGAAAAAAGGGGGGGTTTCGCTCATAATCCTACTATTTATGCATCATTTCTCATGTCATCATTTCATTTGGGTATTATTATTTATTTTATTGGAAATTATTTCCCTGCAGGCTGCGAGCCCAAATTCATGTGAAAATTTAATGAACGATCTTTTGGTCGTCGATTATTGGAACAGACGACTTAACGAAAAGATGCCGGTTACATATAACCATTTATACCAAGGCGGCTATTTTGCCATGCCCTCTGCCCGTATGGGGGCTGATGGGGACTTAGGAATCGGATATGCATATGTAGAGCCATATCGCCTCTATAATTTTCGTGCGCAGGTTCTTGACAGATTAGAAATTACAGGAAACTATCGCATTTTTCATGGCCTCGAGGATCCCATTTTATCTCCCCATGGCTTTGGGGATATGTCTGATAAGGGAGCCAATTTTAAGTTTTCATTGTTCTCCCCCGAAGAGAGCGGGTATCAGTGGCCCGGGCTTTCATTTGGAATAGAGGATTTTATTGGAACACGCGGATTTCACGCGCGGTATGTTGTGCTCACCCATGTGTTTTTGCCCTATCATTTAGAAATTAGCTTAGGATATGGCGTTAAACGGATTCGGGGTTTCTTTGGCGGGTGCAGCTGGATCCCTTTTTCCAATACGGAGTGGAAGTGGTTAGACTCTTTTTGTGTGACTGCAGAATACGATGCGACCCCATACAAATGCGAAAAAATCGAAAAGCACCCTCACGGAAGAGAGAAAAGATCACCTATTAACTTTGGTTTCAAATACCGGCTGTGGGATTTTCTCGATCTGTCTGTTTCCTATATGCGCGGGAAAACCATCTCTTGTTTTGCCGGGGCCTCTTATAATTTTGGGTATACGACAGGGTTTTTGCCGAAAATTGACAATGTATTACCTTATAAATCTCCTGTTAATTTTGAAGCTCTTGGAAGTTTGCGGCCTCAGCAGACTTTTGTTTCAGAATTGGTTTTCGCTTTTCAGGAACAAGGGTTAACCTTGCTCGATATTCATCTATTTTACAATGAGTGCAATGAAAAATCATTGCGGTTGAATGTCCTGAATGAAACATACCGTCTTGAATGCGAGGTGCGTTCGCGTCTTAATGGTCTATTGGCTGCTTTAATGCCTTCAGATATTGCACAAGTGAATGTTGTCATTAATTCGGAAGGATTTCCCATTCAGGAATATGTATTTATGATGGAAGCTGTTCGTGCATTTGAAGACAAACAAATTGGTTTTTACGAATTGGATGTCCTGACTAAAGAACGGGAGGTGACTTATCCGGACCCCTATGCATCCGCCCATTTATTTTCCCGCCGCCGTCATCTTTATAACATCGAAATTGCTCCAAATACCCGTACTTTATTTGGGAGTTCCAGTGGAAAATTTAAGTATGCTCTTGGCCTCAATTGTGCATTTAATGGTTTTTTACGAGGCGACGTCTATTATCAGATTGTAGTGGGCTCGAATTTTATTTCGAATATTGGCCATATTCAAAGCATCGACCGCTTAAATCCATCGCAACTGATCCATGTCCGTTCCGATATTGTCAAATATTATTGCCATCGCGGCGTTTCTCTTACTCAAGCATATTTACAAAAGAACTGGAATTTAGGCCGGGGACTTTATGCCAGAGTCGCTGCCGGTTATTTCGAAGTGGAATATGGAGGGGCTGCGGCTGAATTCCTTTACTATCCCGTTACCTCACCCTGGGCTATAGGAATTGAAGGGGCTGTTTTGAAAAAGAGAACCTACACCGGCCTTGGGTTTACTGATAAAGTCCGAAAGCTTACAGGTTTTATTCCTTCTTATCGCAAATTTTTAGGGTCGCAAATGTTGGTTAATTTATATTATGACTTCAAGCCGGCCCACCTCGATTTCAAGATTAGTGTGGGTAAGTTTTTAGCTAATGACTGGGGAGTGCGCAATGAAATTTCCCGGTATTTTCCAAGCGGACTTAGGCTTACTATCTGGTACACATTGACAAATGGACACGACAAGATCAATGGAAAAACCTATTACGATAAAGGAGTTTGCATTTCCATGCCTTTCGACATTTTCTATACATATAGCGAAAGGTCGCGCTGGGATTATGGCTTATCGGCGTGGCTTCGCGATGTCGGGGTCCAGGCAATGACAGGCGATCATCTTTACGAACTGATCGACGATCAGCGGCAATAAACTAGAAATTGTAATGTGTACTAGACAATAAATATATAAAAGTGTAAAGTGTGTCTTACAGAAGGAATGATATGCTCGAAGAACTTTATGAGATTCATAATGAGGTGATAAATACAACACCAAGAAGTAAAAAAAGATATTTATATTCTCACATTAATTGGAGGTCGTCAGGTCTTTGCATTACAGGCGATAGGGGCGTGGGAAAGACGACGATGATTTGCCAAGATCTTTTAGAGAGGTATCAAACACCTCAAAGAGCTCTTTATATTTCAGCAGATCATATTAAAGTTCTTTCGCTCGGACTTGTAAATATTGCCAAACGTCATTTTGAAATGGGAGGAGAAGCCCTTTATATCGATGAGGTGCATAAATATCCGGATTGGTCGATTGAAATAAAAAATATCCTGGATACCTATAAAAAGCGACAGGTTATCTTTTCTGCCAGTTCTTCACTGGATTTGAATAAAAGCAAGGGGGATCTTTCGAGGCGAGTTGTCTACCATAAATTGCAAGGATTCTCATTTCGTGAGTATCTTAGCTTTGCGGAAGGAAAAGATGTGCCGGTCCTGACGTTAAGTCAACTCTTAAAAAATCATCTCCAGATTGCTTCAGATTTAGGGGTTCCATTAATCCTCAAATACTTTAGGGAGTATTTGAACCACGGATACTACCCTTTCTTTCTAAAGGGGATAGAAGACTTTTTCCCGAAATTGGGAAATGTCATCGAGAAGGTCCTCTTTGAAGATGTAGCTGTCGTATATAACTTAAAACAAACCACTCTACCGATTTTGAAGAAGCTGGTTTGGCTGGTTGCAACCTCCAACGGTCTAATTCCTAACATCGATAAGATGAGCAAAAATTTAGGAATATCCAGGGAGCTTGTTTACAATTGTCTGGAGTACCTGCGTCATTCAGGTCTATTGAGTGATATTTTCCCCCACGGGAAGGGAAATAATCTTGTCCGAAAGCCTGGAAAGATCTTTCTGAACAACTCGAATCTATTATCGGCAATTAATGGGAGTTTGAAATTCGATTCTGAAGTTGGAAGTGTAAGAGAGACTTTTTTCGTCAATCAGATGAACGGCCTGCATAAAATGCGGTTACATGACAAAGGCGATTTTATCATTGACGATCAGTGGATCATGGAGATCGGAGGGAAGAACAAAAACGATTACCAAATTCGGGATCAAACAAAGGCGTTTCTCGTATTGGATGATGTGAAGGTGGGGTTTGACCGAAAAATTCCTCTCTATTTATTCGGTCTTTTGTACTAAGAAGGGCAATTGCAAAAATAATTTGTGGGAAAGATCGATTTTTGGTAGGCTTTCTTTCTCAGGGGAGAATAAACCTCTTTCAAAACTGCAGCTTTGAAAGAGGTCTAATATAAATAAAAGGACTATATATCATGCTTGACTTTTTCCGCAGACACCAGCGTTATTTTTTTGTGATCATCACGGTCATTATTGTCATTTCATTCTCATTTTTTGGGACATACAATTCCATGAACCAAGGGTCGTTCCGCGAACAAATTGCCTTTAGGACCGTGGAAGGAACAGATATCACAAGGCACGAACTCGATGAAATGGTTGCCTTCCTGTCAACGGATAATGACGATAAACAATATTTTGGCGGTGTTTGGGGATTAAATTTCCTCAATGATGGCGTGATCACGAAAAACTTTTTTCAAACGCCTTTGGCTGCCATGCTTTTAACCGCTTATGCGGATGAAGTTTCTCCCGATTTGACTACGCGCCAGGATAAAGAGCATCGTTTTACCCTCTACAGTCATCCTCAAGCGCGTTTTATTGGTACAGAAATGGCCTGGAATTATTTCTTGCCGGATATGACCAGGTATTATCATCATTTACATGCTTCGACTGATCCTTTGTCTTCGGAATCTATTCAATCTCGCATTGCTCTTTTTATGATGCAACGGCAGCTTCCCCCTTCACTTTTGCGCCGCGTCCTTAAATCTCAGGAAGCCCAGTACAGCTGGCTTAAGGCTGACCAGAATCTCGATCACACCGATCTGTCAATTTTTGGGTACCATACGATGGAAGATTGGTTTGGTCCGCGCTTTATCCGTTTGGCCGCCCAATTTATCATCAACGCTGCGGAGATTGCAGAAAAGCGCGGCTACTATGTATCAAAGGCCGATGCAATGGCCGATTTAATGCACAATGCCGAAGTCAGTTTTAAACAAAACCAACCCAATCCAAATTTCAGAAGTGCAAATAGCCGCGAATACTTTGACGAGCAATTGCGCCACCTTGGAATGGACCGCAGCACAGCTGTAAGGGTATGGCAACAGGTCTTATTATTTCGCCGCCTCTTCCAGGACATGGGCAGTTCCATGTTTGTCGACCCTCAAATGTTTGAAGGATATGAAACATATGCGCTGGCTTCAATTGAGGGAGAAATCTACCGTTTGCCAAATGATGTACGGCTCAATCGTTTCGATAGTTTGCAAAAATTTGAAACCTACCTCGATATTGTCGGAAAACGTACAGATAAAGAAAAAAACCAGTTAAAGCTGCCTGAAAAATTTGCATCGGCGGCCGTTGTTTCCAAAAACTATCCCGAACTGGTGCAACAGCGTTATTTAGTCGATATTTCCCATGCTGATAAAAAGTCTTTGGAGGGGAATGTTTCTCTTAAAGAAACCTGGGCCTGGGAAGTGGAAGATCAAAACTGGTCAGTCCTAAAAAAACAATTCCCGGAATTGGGCCTCTTGCCTGCCGATAATGTACAGGCCCGCTATGCCGCTTTAGATACTCTTGATGATAAAACGCGCGCGCGGATCGATCATTTTGCAAGAGAGGCAATCGTCGATCAACATCCGGAGTGGATCGAACAGGCGCTCCTTTCCGCATCTCCCGTCAGACAAGTCTTAAAAGTTCATGAGAAAGGGAAGAACCAGCAAATTATTGGTTTGACCGATGGAAAAGCTTTAATGGCGCTTTTGGACAAAAAAGAAACGCCTGAATTGTCTCATTTCACTGCGGACCATCGTCATTATTACAAAATCGCATTTGTTGAACGGGCAAACGGTCCGGAGGTGCTTACCTTTGCAGAGGCAGACCACGAGGGAGCACTCGATCGGATTTTGGACCAAATTTTGGAAGAATATTATGTAAAAATTCGCGAATCGAACACAAAAGAATTTCAGCGCGAAGACAAAAGCTGGAAAGCCTTGGCGGATGTGAAGAATGCTGTTGCCGACCGGTACTTTGAAAAGTTATTGAGAGACATCCGGACGATATATGCATCTGCTATTGCTCCACAAGCAGCTCCGGAGAATATGATCGGGGATTATGCCGCCACACTCCGTTTATATCCCTATATGCGCGATGTTAAAATATTGTTTGAAAAGGACCCGTCATCTGCCCTTAAATATATCGGAAAGGAGGGAGCGCCTGAAGAACCTTCAGATACTCTGCAGCCAAGGGAACCTTTGGAAGACCAATGGAAGCTGCAAAAAGCGGCATATGGGATTATGCGCAACAGTTCCGATACTTTATTGGATAAAACGGAAGTTTTTGCACTGTCAGATGGTCAGTGGACAAAAGTCAATACACCCGGCGGCGATTTGAATTTTTTCCATCTTTTGCAAAAGCATATAAAGAATGATAAAAATAAGAATTTTCCAGGCGTTATTGCTGCCCGCTCGTTATTATCTGATAACGCACAGAAAAAGCTCATGCAGCAGATTTTAAAAGAAATCGTCGATAAAAAGGCGATTTCTTTAGAATATTTATCGCAAACAAAAGAAGAAGACCCCGATGACTCTCCCTGATGATTTGAAAGCGATAACCCCAATCAATTTTTTTCAATTGAGTGCCGATATACTTCAATTGCCGGAGGGTGCTGGTGATCATTTTCCTTCATTAAATAAAAAAAATTATCGCAAATATCTGCTTCCCGATACCTCACAATTATGCGGGGAAACGGTGTTTGCTGAAATGGCTATCGGGTGGCATTTCCAAGGAATAGAAATTTTTTTATGTGTCCAAAAACCATTTAAACAGTCTTGCTATCCAAATGTGGAATCAGGCGATAGTGTGGAAGTTTTTTTTGATACGAGAGACGTCAAGACGTCGGGGTTTAACACAAAATTTTGCCATCATTTTTTCTTTTTACCGGAAGGTGTCGATGGGGTTTCTCGCGGGGAGATCACCCACTTTCGTACGGAAGACAAGCATCCATTATGCAATTCGGAAGAACTGAAGCATAAAATGGTTCAGGATAAGGGTAACTATCTGATGCAGATCTTCATTCCGCACAGTTGTTTAGTCGGCTATGATCCGCAATCGTTTAACCGTTTGGGCTTTACCTATCGCATCAACCGGTCAAAAGGGTTTTCGCAACATTTTTCTGTGGTGTCGGAAGATTTTAAAATTGAGCAGCAACCCTCGCTTTGGGCAAGTTTGACTATGTGTAAAAAGTAATTTTCGATAATGTTGATTAGAGTGTGTATTTTATTAATTTATCTTTTTGGTTTGCAAATGTATGTAAAGGCAGAGAACATGACTTTGACGAAAGAGAAAATAGAGATTTTTAATCTTGTGGACCTCTCTGTCGCAAATCCGGACATTATCCTCGATATACGTTATGCAACAGACAATAATTTTCTTGGAGTTCCTGTATATCCAACAGCTGCCTGCTACTTGCAAAGGGAAGTAGCTGAAAGCTTGAATCTGGTGCAAACTGAACTATCGTTAATGCAGTTGGGTCTTAAAGTATTTGATGGTTATCGTCCATTGTCTGTGCAGCAAATCATGTGGGATATTATTCAGGATGAAAGATATATAGCCAATCCTGCGAAAAATAAAGGCAGGCATACAAGGGGTACGGCCGTTGATCTTACCCTAGTTGATTCCAAGGGGTGTGAGCTGGAAATGCCAACTGATTTTGATGACTTTACGGAAAAGGCGCATAGTGATTATCCCAACATATCAAAAACTGCTGCATTTAATAGAAGCTTGCTTAGAGATATCATGGAAAAACATGGGTTTCAGGTGGCCTTGTATGAATGGTGGCATTTTGATTTTAAAGGATGGCAGGATGACACCAGATTTCCCCCATTAGATGTTTCTTTTGATCAATTGAAATAGCCTGTATGTTTTTTCCAATTCATAACAGCCAATCTTGTTTTACAGTCGAAGAGAGAATAATGAATAATGTGCCTGCACTTGTCTCTAATTATGTAACGATTGTCATCACTGTTCCGCAAACTCATGCTGACGCTATTAGGGAAGCCTTGGGAAGAACGGGAGCTGGTAAAGTAGGCAATTACTCCCATTGCAGCTATTCAATAAAGGGTATTGGCCGATTTATGCCTAATACAGATGCCAATCCATATCTTGGAAAAGCGGGAACCGTAGAAGAGGTTATAGAAGAGCGCATCGAAACGATTTGCTTGTACGCTGATCTGGAGCATATTGTAGAAGAAGTAAGAAAGGCCCATCCTTATGAGGAGCCTGGTATTGATATTTATCCGGTCTATCATATTCAGCGAACAGACGTTATACCGTAGGTGGTTTAAAAATTGGGGTTTTGGCAAGGAGGCTGCTCAAAATTTTTCGTCTGGAACGAGTGACCATTGCCTATGGCCAAGGCACGAGTGAAGACAAAAATTTTGATGCAAAGCCGACACCGTCAAAAACCAATTTTTGAATCGCGTTCGGTATAAATAGGGTGCTATTAGAAGTGAGGAATTACAAGTGTTTAATTGCGTAAATTCGTATGCTTTTCACTAGCGGAAGGGGGCCTTAATGACATTATTTAGAATACGAGTTGCCCTGGTGCCGGGATTTGCGGAAATCCTGCATCATGAAGCATTGCAGCAACGCAACGTGGAATTGGCAGGCAAAGTAAGGATGGTGGCAGTATGGAGGAATCTTTTTTACTCGACTTGTGAAATCACAGCCTCCGCGCTATTCTCAACACTTTATGTTACCCCTTATGTTTCCCCAGGTATAGCTGGATTAGGGGCAACCCTAACAGTATTTGCAGGTGGAGTGACAACGAGTATTGCCTTCAAATTGTTTGAGGCCACAATTTCTTTACCGCAAGTTGACGGTGCAAATGTGCCTATCCCTCAAGTATAGACTTTAATTCAACACAAAGGCACAAAGTCACCAAGACACTAAGAGAAAAATGTCTGAGAGTAAAATTTTTCTTTGTTTCTTTGAGACTTTGTGCCTTTGTGTTGAATTTATTTGCTAAAGTTTACCTATGGCAAACAGGTTCCCCTAGAGCCGGGAAAACAGTAAAAAAATCAAAAAGATCTGTTCCAACCACTACTGAAGCTGTATTTGATAAGGTGATTCCCGGTGAGAGAAGAGAGTTTGTTTGAGGGGTGGAAAAGTTTTTCGTGTCGCTTGTCATTATTATGATGGGTTGTGAACTCACAACAGAAGAGCCAGGATTCAAAGAGAAGGCAAGATTAACAAAAACGGTATCTCCTTCAACAGCCGATATTTGAAGAACGGGATTCGGGAAGTCTATTGTGGTTGTTCCAGAGTTAAAAGAGATAGGGTCGTCGATTATTTTTGTTCCTTGAGTGATATTGGCAATTTCCTGAGAAACACTACCCGATCCCGAGATACTTAAACCGGTTAAGTTTTGGTAAGTTACCGAAAATAGCGTTTTATTTTTCTTACAAGTGCGATGTTCCTTAGCTTCTACTTGAGAAGTAAGGATGAATGCTGCAAAAAACAGCAGAAGATAACTCAAATTTTTTATCATCGATCCTCCAAAATTATGAAAATAAAACTATGAAGTCTTCTATAACAGCCATGACTTGCCGGTTGAACAGGTTCTTAGTAATTTCTTTTAAATGGGGAGGGTTAACATGTCAATATAATACTTCTGACATCTCATAAATTCCCTGATAAACACTCTTCGGCGTTTTTAATGATCTTCTCTATCATCTCCTGATTGATAATAAGTTCGTCTTGATTTTGTTCATAAACACCAGCTAATATCATTCTATCGCTCCAGGGATATATGGAAACAAAGAACTTGTTAGAGCTAGCAGGATCGTTGTCAATACTGTGACAATATAAATAATCAATATCTTTTTGATGATTAAAATAAATTAATTGTCCACGTACAGGTACAAATTCCTGATCATTAAAAAGAGTAACAGAGCCTATACTTGTACAATTGATGATCACTGACTCTTTAAGACTAAGAATGTCTTCAAGTGATGTGAAATGACATTGCGTTAATATAGCTCCTTTTTGTTTTACTTTTTCATTTAAATCGTTCATGAACAATTGCCCATCAATTCCAAGTTCATAGGTTCTTCTGCCATTTTTTATAACCCCGTTATCAAAATGGGCGATGATTTCCTCGCTTTGCTTTACTCCATCGGATTCCTGAGATACTTTTGTTTTAAAGCTGTATAAGGCAATTCGTTGAACCCCGGCGAATTCTGGACTATCGCCCACACTCTTTAAAAAACGGGATTTTGAATTTTTCAGCATCCGCAGATGGATTTCCTTTTTCTCTTTCGAAAAATCTTTTGGGTCTAGAAGAGGACTCCAAATACCTTCTGCAACGTTAGATGTGAGGTTAGGAGACCATTCATCGGAATAGATATGAATTTCATAGCCTTTATCCAAAAGGTCGTAAGCAGTGGTTAGCCCTACCACCCCTGCACCTAAAATAGCTATGGTTTTAGGACAAGCATTGCTATTTTCAAGAATTTGTAATACTTCCTGCACTCCTCCGAAGGAAAGTGTAAGACCCGACCCTCCATAACCATAATTATGAATAATCAATTTGTCTTGAATGTACTCCGCCTCTATGCGTACCCCGGTTTTTCTGAAAGGACGGATCCCTACATTTGTTCCAATTATGTTCTCCCTGGATATATTTGGAGTATGCAGGTAGACATGTTCTGCACTGAAAGCAGATGTGACGCAAAGAATAAAAAAAGCAATTTTGTAAAACACAACAGCACCTTTAATGATTAATTTGTAGTGGGAAAATGGCTAACGACTAGACATTGTTATCTTATAATTTGTCATACGGATGGCTTCTTATAATGAACGGAATCTTCTTTTTTGACTTGGCTCATAAACTGCAGCATGTTTTCTTTCGTGTCAAAAGTTTGAATAGTAGCATCATCTCTATCGATGTTTACAATGCCCTGCAGATGGTCATACTCATGCTGAAATACTTTAGCGGCAAATCCCTCTAATATTTTTTCAATTTTTTCTCCTGCAAGATTGAGGTAGGTAACTTGAATAGCTTCATACCGAGGAATTTTTGCGAGCTTCCAAATGCCATCGCTTAATATTACAGAAAGACAACCTTCCCAGCCTTCTATTTTTGCATTTCCTGCGGGTACAAACTTTGGGTTAATCACTGCCTCAAGGTTTTGAGGATCGCGATCAAAGCTAAATATAAATACCGATTTACTCATGCCGATTTGCGGGGCTGCCAGCCCGGCAGCAGGAAGATAGGGCTTTAATGCTAAAAGCAATTTTTCATAAATTTCTTGGGCAAGCCAAAGCTCATTTTCCTGGATTTCTTCAGTTTTTGTCTTTAGGATATCTTGTAAGGGACTATCTATCGTTATAATTTTCATATTTTTATTTCATGTAAGGGTTGTGCAACGGTTCTGTAATTATCCCATCAAAATTCAATAAAATCCATAAAATCCATTTCACTAATTAAGCGAATTTTTCAAGTGACAGTTATTGTTTTTTTAGATACTCTTGTTCCCAAGAGTTATTTTTACATTCTAACCAAGGAAAATGATATGTCATCAGTTAATGATACGCCACAAGTTGTAAACGGGAACTACCGTTATTATTTTCCGACACAAGAGGAACTTACTTCTCATTTGGAGAAGCATACCTCTTCAAAAGATGTGAGGATTATTGGTTATTATCCCAAAGAAGGTGATTTTTCAACGGAAAAGATTATAGCAATTACAGCTAAGTTCTTTGCGAAAAAGCACATTTCTCATTCTAGCATCCAACTTGATCAAATTGAAAAACATTTAGACAATTTATTCTTACAGTACAAGGATTATTATTGCATGCCATCTGTTAAAGAAAAATTGGCAACAGCGCTTAAAGATTATCTTTTTAAAACTCCGGAAAATTCAGTAGGTGAGATGACAAAGACTTGATCGATTTTTCACCACTTTCCGTGATTTCGACTTCCTATTTTACAATAAATACTCTCTTGCCTTTTCCATGTCGAAAAATCTATTTCCACAAAGAAAACTTTCTCGTCAATAGTGACACTTTTTCCCAATCGCCAAATAAGACGATTCCATAATAGATGAGATCAGCTTCTTTTGTTTGCTTTGTACGCTCTATCTGTTCTACGTAGGTTCCAATGGTCATAGTATTGGTGAAATCTACATAACGAATGCCTGCTTGATAAGCTGCAAGCTTCAGTGACTTAAGTTTGTTTGCATTCGTTTTTAAAATCATGAAGGGCATCTCAGAGACGTGTGGGTGGCTTCCTCCGTCGGCGTCGATATAATTCATCAAACAAGATACATCTTTTGGGCATAACCATTTTACTACATTCCTGAAAATCACAACTACTCATAAAGTTGAGGTAAGGGCAACCAGGGCTTTGGCGCCCAATGTCGTTAAGTTAAAATAATTTATTATAAATACGATGCTCTAGCTCCTGTCGCCGCATTCGCGGCTGTTCCTCTTGGCATTCGTACCCCAGGCTCACGCCTGGGGCTACACGCTTTTGCCGTTTCACGGCATTGCTTGTGGTTTTAGCTTTAAGCCGCGGAGCGGCAGAAGCATGTAGCCCCAGGCGTGAGCCTGGGGTACGAATAACAGTAAGACAGCCGCGGATGCGGCGACAGGAGCTAGTACAAATCGTATTTATTTATAATAAATTATTTTAACTTAATGACATTGGGCGCCAAAGCCCTGGCTACCTTCGTTTGCAGAAGGAGTAACGACTGACTATTTTGGGAATGTCAGTCTCGAGCAAAGAGCGTATGAAAGGATGTTGAATAGGGTTATTTGTCATACAGATGGCTTTTTATAATGAACGGAATCTTCTTTTTTGACTTGGCTCATAAACTGCAGCATGTTTTCTTTCGTGTCAAAAGTTTGAACAGTAGCATCATCTCTATCGATGTTTACAATACCCTGCAGATGGTCATACTCATGCTGAAAGACTTTAGCGGCAAATCCCTCTAATATTTTTTCAATTTTTTCTCCTGCAAGATTGAGGTAGGTAACCCGGATCGATTCATAACGGGGGATTTTTGCGAGTTTCCAAATACCATCGCTTAATATTACGGAAAGACAACCTTCCCAGCCTTCTTTTTTTGCATTTCCTGCCGGTACAAACTTTGGGTTAATCACTGCCTCAAGGTTTTGAGGATCGCGATCAAAGCTAAAGACAAATACCGATTTACTCATACCGATTTGCGGGGCTGCCAGCCCGGCAGCAGGAAGGTAGGGCTTTAATGCTAAAAGCAATTTTTCATAAATTTCTTGAGCAAGCCAAAGCTCATTTTCCTGGATTTTTTCTGTTTTGGTCTTTAGGATATCTTGTAAGGGACTATCTATTGTTACAATTTTCATATTTTTTTAGCTTCGGCCATTTCAACGATGATAACGATGTAACGATATGAACGATAAGGAAAGGCAAGCTTCCTTTTCTCCCTTCATCGTTCATATCGTTACATCGTTATCATCGTTGAGATTTATTAAATTTTCTATTTCTCACAATAATAATCACTACATGTTGGTCAAGTGTTCTCGCTTTATCATCTAAAAAATCCATGTACTTCTACATTACAGCATGAAAGTTTTATTGAAAATCAAAATCATGATTGATTCACGATCTGTATATATTGTAGAGATAGCGATTTATACCGAAATGCATTATGCTTAACTTTAAATTCTAACCAGGAGAAGTTATATGTCATCACCTGTAAGCGGATCACACCGTTATTATTTTCAATCAAAAGAGGAGATTACTTCTTATTTGGAGAGGCACCCCGATTCAAAAGATTTAAAATTTTCTTACAGCGATAAAATCAAATGTCCTACGAAAACGCTTATTGAAGTTGCAGCCAAATTTTTTGCTGAAAAGTATATTTCTGACCGTAGCATCAAAGATGGTAAAATTGAAGAACATATAAAAAATTTATTCCTTCAGTACGAAAATTATAAGTGCATGTTTTCTGTTAAAATGAAATTGTCAAAAGCGCTTGAAGATTGTCTTTTTAATGAACCAATAAAGCCTTAAAATTTCGAGGATTAGGGCGAGTGATTGGCGTTGAAGAAGAAACAGCCTCTCCAAAAAAATCGTATCGGCTGAAAGTTGATTTTGGAAAGTTTGGGATTAAGACAAGCATTGGCAGATTTACACAGCATTCTCCAGAAGAAATTAAAGATAAACTTGTTTTAGGAATTCTAAATTTTGCCCCCAGACAAATTGGAGATTCTATTTCAGAAGTTTTAATCCTGGGAGTTCAGTATCCGAAAGCCGAAAGTGGAGAGGCAACATTCATCACGCCTTTTGCTGAAGCAAAAATAGGTGGAAAACTGTTTTAGTGGAGATTTTCTTAGCCATAACGAGGCTGTGCAAAATGAAGGATTCGCGAGTATCTGTCGCCGCTTCCGCGGCTGTTCTTATTGGCATTCATACCCCAGGCTAACGCCTGGGGCTACATGCTTTGGCCGTTTCACGGCCATGCTTGCAGTATTGGGCTTCCAGCCGCGGAGCGGCAGCAGCATGTAGCCCCAGGCGTTAGCCTGGGGTATCAACGCCAACAGTAAAAGCCGCGGAAGCGGCGACAGACCCCCGTTGATCGTTCATTTTTCACAGCCTCAACAGAACTGATTACATGGATGGGAAAAAGTTAGCGATAGATTTCTCTTCTATGACCGATCTCAACAATCAGTACGATGAGCACGTCTTGTTTTATAGAATAGACAATTCGATAATCTCCGGAGCGAATGCGGTATAAAGCTTCCCCATAACCTTTTAGCTTTATACTTCCCGCTGGAACGGGATCTTGTTCTAATGTATCAATCTTCTCTAAAATTTTAAGTCGATCTCTTTTTGGGATTTTTTCCAGGGATTTTCCAGCACTTTCCGTGATTTCCACTTCGTATTTCACAATAGATGCTCTCTTGCCTTTTTCCATGAAAGTGTTTTCTCTTCGCCTGCGGCAATTCGTCTTAAAGTTTCATGCGCTTTTTCAGCTAACCAATCATCTTCAATTTTCTCCATCTTCTCAAAAGTGGCAAGAAGCATGAACTGTCGCATAGAGATTCCGAGTTTAGCACAAGCCATCTTTAAATAAGCATGCTCTTCGGAATCCATGTCTAATGTTAAGCGGGATTTATGTGAATTAGTCATATACTTTCCTCCATGATTCCATTATACAGAAACACAGAAATCTGTGCAATGCAGTTCTATTCGAATAATGATATCCGCGGATTTACATTTATTATTTTTTCAGCTATTCTTTTCTTTTTCTGGTAGCACACCATTTCCATTGAATTCATATACCGAAGGTGGTTCAAAAACCAATTTTTGAATCACGTTCGGTATAAAACAAACGATCTATAAACCAAAAATAAATCAGGTAAGATGATGGATAAAGTCTCGTTTTTTACCCCTGTCGATTATGGCAGTCATCCAAAAACCCTCTTTCAATGTTGTCTTGAAAAGATCGATGCCTACTTTTATCTTGGAGGAAGAAAGGTCCGGGTAATACCAGGTGTTATGGAAAAAAATAGCCAGGGGGTAGAATGGGTCAGTGGCCGTTCTTCCATGCTGGCAACACTTGTAAAAATTGCTTCCTATTTCACTATTATTTTGCCTTTGATCATGTTAGCGGCAAAAGCGGTATTGCGGTCGGGACAAGACTTTCATATATCTCAGAAAGGCAAGGGAAGTGGTAACTCTGAAAAACAAATTCCTTCTAACAACCAACCCTTTTGCCTTCCGCTGAAGACTCCACCACCTGATAATAGCAAGATAAATGAACCGCCGCCGCCATATGAAAGCGATCCTGTTGCAAAAATCGAAAAAAATCCGGTTGCTGTACCATCAGATATATCGCTCGATTTACCGCTGTCTCCTGCACGAGCTGCCCCTCCTGCAAAAACACTCATCAGTTTGACTGAAATGCATTCGCATATCGAAAAGGCTTTAGAGCATTTAAGGGAACTTTCAAGTAAGCTTAAGAAGGATCTGGCAATCGATGGCGATGGCGGAAAGGATATTACAGATACTATCATGCAAGCAAAGCAGGGACTTCGCTTTCCGCCCGAAAGGCCGATTAATAATCAAAACTTATGGCAATGGAAAAGCGTCATAGACAAAATATCGAAGGAAATACATTCCTTATATAATTCGTATCAGGAGGCGGCAAAAGCAGGTATTGTACCGCTTGAACCGGATGAGGCAATTAACACTATTTTATCCGGTATCACATCGGAATTGGATGCAGTGATCCCCTGTATTGCTGAAGGCTATTATTTGTGCGGCGAGAGGGATACGGCCGGATCGGTCATCAAACAAGTCGTTCATAATTCTCAGGTTAAAGACAAATTTTTTATTAGGGGCGCTAATGACCACTACAATGAGGGTAAACGGAAAATAGCTGTGAAATGGATAAAAGAAGTAATCCACGATTCAGATACTAGAGAAAAGTTCTTCATTAAAGTAGCTGATGATTATTATCAAGAGAATGATTGCGAAATGGCCTCAGAGGTCATTAAAGAAGTAATCCACGATTCTGCAGCCAAAGAGGCGTTTTTAAAAAAATTGTCAGATCTTCCCCAAGGTAAACCAAATGCGATGAAGCCTTCTGTGGAACAAGCGAACAAGGATATGCCTCCAAGTGTACCGTTAACCCCGGCTTGCCCGGATATCAACAATGGCATGCTTAAGGAAGACAAGCTATCCGATAAAATACTGCCGCTTATCGTTCACAAGCAGTACGATCAGGCTTTGAAATTATTAGAAAAAAATATCAGTGTAGAAGCTCAGCGCTTAAGAAAGCTTGTCGAAATGCACCGAAAATGTGACGAGGCGATTAAATTGATTGAAAATGCAAGCATTCCGGAAGGCGTTTCCATTATACAAGGTTTAGAAAGTTGTTATAAAAAAGACGATATAATAATAGCCGCCATTAAACATTTGGTTGGTCGTGGTTATTATAAGGAAGGTGTAATTTTATTAAATGAACCATTTTATTCGACTTATAAAAAGGGAGATGCTTTAAAAGCCTTTGCAGAGGCTCTTGGCTTAAGCTCCAGTGTGTTGGAGGACAGCAACAGAGCAAATATCGCTAAATTTTTATTTCAAAAAAAGGAATATGCGCCAGCAGCAAAAATGGCCCATTCGATAGAAAATGACACCTATGATAAAAGAGAATTGTTACGTCAACTTTCCACATATTCTATTTCTTTATAATTAGGTGATTATGATCCCTCCCAACGAAGAATTTACGCTATTGGTTTTTCTTTTCGTAAGTATTGCTATCACATGGATCGCCTATTCTCGTGGATATTATCGGTTGCCCTATGCAAAAGCCTTTGAGAACTCGCCATATAAGAGAGGTCAGCTTAGATCAATGCATGTGTTTATTGCATTTGGTCTGTTCTTTTTTGCTCAACTTATCCTGCTGCCGTTTGTGGAAGAGTTATGGCAAGTCATTGTAAAAGAAACAGCAAATAATAAAGAAAGTTTTTATATGGAGTTTTTAGGGGCCTTATTGTCTTTTTTTTTATTGGGATGTTATTTTCTAGGTCTGTCTCCTGCTTGTCGCACTCAAATCATCGGGCCAAAAATTTATTGTAAAACTTCTCAGAAATTTGTTGATGTACTAATTGGATCTGCAACTTGGCTTATCGCTTACCCATGGGTATTGGTTGTCGGGCAGTTTCTTGGAATAGTCCTTTTGTTTTTTAACGTTGAACCGTCCGAGCAAGTGGCTGTCCAGCGCGTTCAGCAAGTGATTTCAGACCCCAAAGCGATGATACTGACCAGCTTTGCTGTTATCATGATCATACCGGTCATCGAAGAATTGTTATTTCGTGGCTTTTTACAAACATATTTAAAAGGACTATTAGGGGTAACTAAGTCGATTATCATTACTTCTATTGTTTTTTCCCTGTTTCATTTTTCTGTATCACAAGGGATGAATAATTTACGGATTATCGGTTCGTTATTTGTTTTGTCTTGCTATTTGGGTTTCATTCGGGAAAGACAGTGTTCCTTGCTCTCTTCCATTGCCCTGCATGGCACATTTAACGGCGTCAGTATTTTGATGATGATATAGATTGGCCTTGTTGCATAAATATCGTAATGAAATGTACCGGAAATAAGAATTACACCGAGAAGACTGAGGCGCTGAGTACACTGAGTTCTTTTTTTTTGCTAATCGCAAAAAAAAGAAAGCTCTTATTGTTTTCGCATCCGCGAAAACAATAAGGTTTTTATGTTCTCAGTGTACTCAGTGCCTCAGTCTTCTCGGTGTAATTCTTATTTCTGGGACGTTCAGTAGGACGCTTTTGGATAACGTTAGGTCTCGCTAGCCAATAACCAATTAAGGCATTTATGCAACAAGGCCATTTAGATTGAAAAATTTTCTTGTATTATAATGAATGATTAGATAAGAATTGAGTTATATGTTATATTGAATTATTTGAGGATATACTTTTAATCATGGTTTCCGAAACAATGTTGCACAAGCTTTTGGTATCTGGTCGTTCTGATATCGGCTTAGTCCGTCAAAACAATGAAGATGTTTGGGTGCAGCTTCCAGAGGTTAATTTTTTTGCCATTGCAGATGGAATGGGAGGGCATCAGGCAGGTGAAGTGGCTGCGCGCAATGCGATCGATGACCTGTGCCGGACCATGTCAAAAAAAAATGCCTCCGAATATCAAAAAATGACATTAAAGGAAATCGGAGAGTTGTTGCGTAAAGCCATTCGCCACGCAAATACCCTGACTTTTAAGTTGAGCAAACTCAATCCTGAATACCGCGGAATGGGCACGACTCTTTGTTGTATGCAATTTCACCCCGAAGGCATTGTCTATGCCCATGTCGGTGATAGCCGTATTTACCGGTTGCGTGCCGGTCAGTTAGTCCAATTGACCAAAGATCATTCCCTTTTATCCGACCTTGTCGATCAGGGCGGGATCAATCAGGAAGAAATTGCTGATTTTCAATACAAAAATGTGATCACTAAGGCGATAGGGACAGAACACAAAATCGATCCATCAATAGCCATTGCAGATCTTCTGCCTAACGATTATTATTTGATGTGTTCCGACGGCCTTTCGGACTTGCTCTCTACGAATGATATTATCGATATTTTGACGAAAAATGGTAAAGTATCCCAGGCTGTCGATGCGTTAATTGCTACGGCTAATCGTAAAGGCGGCCGCGATAATATTACTGTCTTGCTTATAAAAATAGAAGACCTTGATGAATCAGAAAATATACCTGGATAATAATGGAAGTACATTTCTAGACCCTGCTGTACGCGATTTACTTATTTCGTCCCTTCAATTAAAAATGGGCAACCCCTCCAGTATCCATTCATTTGGAAAAGAAGCGAAGTCCGAGCTTTTTCGGGCAAGAGATTCCATTGCGCATTATTTGCGTGTCAAACCGGCAGAACTGGTCTTTACTTCCGGCGGGACGGAAAATGCGAATATGGTGTTACGCGGGGTTTTTGCCGAAAAACCTGACGGTCATTTAATCACATCGGCAGTTGAACATGCATGTGTCTATTCCACAGCCCAAATATTAGAAAAGTCGGGAACATCCGTCACCTATTTACTCCCCGGGACTATAGGAGCAGTATCGCCTCAGGCGGTTAAAGAGGCCATTCGTCCAAATACCTCCTTAATTGCTCTTATGGCTGTCAACAACGAAACTGGCGTAAAAACAGATATTGAAGCCATTGCTAAAATAGCCGACCAGCATCGCATCCCTTTTTTTGTCGATGGGGTTGCTCTGTTAGGCAAGGAGCCATTCACGATCCATAAAGGGATTTCGGCAATGAGTTTTAGCGGTCATAAAATTCATGCTCCTCAGGGCACCGGCGTGCTATTTATCAGGTCGGGCTTTAAGCTTCAGCCAATAATCACAGGGGGCGAACAGGAATATGGCAGACGTTCCGGAACCGAAAATATGCTAGGGATTCTTGCCCTTGCCAAGGCTTTTGAATTGCTTAAAAGTAATTTAACAGAAGCGAGTGAACGGATGATGCAGCTGCGCGACCAGTTTGAAAAAATTATTTTACAAAGATTGCCGGATGTATTTATAAATGGAGATGGTCCAAGAACGGCTAATGTCAGTAATTTAGCTTTTTCAGGAATAGATGGGGAAAGTCTATTAATTGCGCTTGACAATGCAGGTTTAAGTGCGAGTCACGGATCTGCCTGTTCCTCCGGCGCAAGCGAACCGTCGCGGATTCTCGTAAACATGGGATTGCCGAGCCAAATCGTCCTCTCTTCCATCCGGTTTTCGTTAAGCCGTTTCACTACTGAAGGAGAGATTGAACAGGCTGTTAACCTGATTTGTTCGATTGTTGAAAGAATGCGTAGGAGGTGACGATGGGATCATTAGATTTTTATTCTTTATCGCTAATATTTGTCTTTCTTGCCGGGTATACATTCATTGCAATAGAACATGTTGTAAGAATCGATAAAGCAACAGTTGCATTATTGACAGGGGTCCTTTGCTGGACCATTTTATTTGCCTCACCAACGGTCATTTGCGAAAATCCAACTTCCTGCCTTAATGAACATGTTTCTTACATCAGTCAAATTGTTCTTTTTCTTATGGGAGCATTGGCTATCGTCGAATTGATCAGCCTTCATAAAGGCTTTAGACTCATTTCCAATATTATACAGATCGGGTCCAAAAAAAGTTTTTTATGGATCATGAGTTTTCTGACATTTTTTTTATCTGCTGTGTTGGATAACTTGACAACAACGATTGTGATGATCAGCTTACTTCAAAAACTACTTCCTAAAGATGAGGACCGGTTATTGATCGGGGGCGCAGTGGTCATTGCTGCCAATGCAGGAGGCGCATGGACCCCGATTGGCGACGTCACAACGACAATGTTATGGATAGGCGGGCAAGTGTCCACGCTATCGATTATGAGCCATTTATTCGCGCCAAGTATCGTCTCTTGCGTAGCATCGGTGTTTATTCTTTCCTATATGTTAAAAGAGAACAACATTCCCCAAATACCGGACCGGGAACAAAGTACAGAACCGATGGGGAGCGCGATCTTTTTTTTAGGGCTCGGTGCATTGATCTTTGTCCCTATATTTAAGATATTGACCGGCATGCCTCCATTTATGGGGGTATTCCTCGGACTGTCCATCCTTTGGATTTTTTCAGATATTGCTCATAAAGATCAGCAGGACCGGGCCCACTTGCGCATGACTCAAGTGTTTGCACGTCTGGAACTGTCGAGTCTTTTGTTCTTTCTTGGAATTTTACTTGCCATTGCGGCCCTGGACTCTGCCGGTTTATTGATACAGCTTGCCAACGTATTGAACGCCTATATTGGCAATGATGTGATCATTGCCACTGTCATTGGTTTAGCATCTGCTGTTGTCGATAACGTGCCATTGGTTGCCGGTACGATGGGAATGTATACTTTGGAGCAATATCCGCCGGATCATTCCTTTTGGCAGCTCATTGCCTTTTGCGCAGGGACCGGCGGAAGTATTTTGATCATCGGTTCAGCTGCCGGGGTAATGTTTATGGGACTTGAGAAAGTGGATTTCTTTTGGTACGTGAGGCGTATAAGCTTAGCCGCCATCGCAGGATACTTTGCAGGTATTGCGGTGTATCTTTTGTTTTAAAGAAGTGCAAGAGAGGTTCTAGGGTGCGTCCCTAATAGTGAATATTGAATTGGTTGTTGGCAAGTTCGATCAGAGCTTTGATCGCTTCCTGGGCATCAACGCCTTCGGCTTCTATGTTTATTTTTGCACCCTTTGTGGCGGCCAGCATGAGAACGCCTAATATTGATTTTGCATTAATGTGGTTTTTCTGGTAAATGAGATGGATTTCGGATTTAAATTTACCTGTACATTTGACAATTTCTGTTGAAGGACGGGTATGCAATCCCCTATCATTTTTGACGATGAAGTTGCCTTTGCATTTATTGTTCTTTTTCACGGTATTATAATTTGGTTGATTTTTGTGAAAGACCCCTGCCGGGCATTTCTGCATTGCTTCCCAAATTCATTTTGGGAGAGTCAAAAGCAAAAATCGCTCAACTGGTACACTAATGAATAATTCTTTTGTTTTTATTTTGCAAGAGATATTTTTCGATCGTCAGGGATTTTAAATACAAAATAAATTTAACAGGATTTGCAGGATCGCCTTTAGCGGCAGGATATGCATAGATCTCTTTTCTATCCTGCCGCTAAAGGCGATCCTGCAAATCCTGTTAAATTTATTATGAAAGCGTATACCGAACGTGATTCAAAAACCAACTTTTGAATCACCTTCGGTATATATCAGTTATTCGGCAAAAATTGCGGCATATCAGCAATAGCAGTTAACTCCTGCCAAGTGACGCCACCCTCATCTTGCATTTGAACGATTGCATCCCTGTAGCCAAGCATGGAGGCGATGACAGACGGCAGCCGCTCATGTATCCAAAACGTCGTTCCTTGGCCGTAAGGGATGTAAATCTTTACATAATTGGCAGGTGTGATCACTTTATTCCAGCCATAGAGATTTTCTTTTTCCTTTGTCCCATAATCGCTTGCCGTATCATGGGCAGCTACGACGGGTATATTGTTGGCCAGCAGCAATTTGACCATGTCTCCTCTGACATATACTCCAGGATCAACAAATGCGACATCGATAGGACAGCCTCTGTCATTGGCATTTTTGATCTGTTCTTTAAAATGCCTATCCAATTCGATTAAATAGATATTATCGATTAATGCATAATCTTTATGCATAGCACACTGATATGCGCAGGCATTATTAAAGCCATTGCTCCGGTAATCGGCGTTATAGGTCATCGGGATCCAGTTCGGCCTGTCCGAATAAAGAGATTTGCATATCTGATACCAATGGTCTCCATATCCAGGTGTGATGTATTCAATGGAGATCAAATTGTCAACATTGTCCATAAAATAGGCTGAAGAGTATCCACAACCACATTCCAGCATGCCCCGAACCTTTATTGTATTAAATAACCGTCTCCAGTGAGGGATATGATCCATATACGATGTAGTCGAGGCTTGCTCGCAAAACCAGTCGTAGGTAACAAAATCGGATTGGTATCCGAAAACAGGTAAAGCAAACATCAGTAACGAAAAAAATAAATCAACGATCTTTCTAAACATGTGTCTCTCCTTATAAAAGAACCTGGTATACTAGAATCGTGAATTTAATGCCATCTTTTTTAAAATTTTGATTTTAATTTTAATCTTTTACTTTTAAAGTAAGGAAAATTACAGGTGCTATTTTGCGTAACAATATGAACAACCGTTCTTTGTGTATTTATTTTTTTCTGATATTGGAGGCGACTGTAAATGCAGCCGGGTCCTTGAACTATCCTGAAGAAGAGATCCCCTTTGCAGAAGAATCATTCATTTTGGAACAGCCATATGCCGCTGAGGAAGTAAGCAGTGATCTTTATTTTTTGCAGGTCCGCAGGAATGAAGGGGAGACGATTGGAGATAAGATCAGCTACACGACTTTGGAGGCATTTTCTTTCCCTTGTAATTATCGAAATTTATATCCCTTTGCAGACTTAAGATACCATGGGTTTGGAGAAAGCGCTCAGAATGCCGTTAATGCAGGAATAGGTTTGCGTGTCGCACCTCGTTGTACAAAATATGTTTTCGGGGCGAACATATATTACGATTATAGAAATGTCTATCATCGTTCTTTCAATCAGTTAGGAATTGGGCTTGAAAGTTTAGGGCCTTGTATCAATTTCCGGTTTAACGCCTACTTGCCTGTTGGAAAAAAATCGCGGCTTTTGTCCTCAGACTACTGTGCAAAATATTCAGGGGAACGCTTTCTTATCAAGGAAAGATTTGTCGACAGCCTTAAAGGTGTAGATTTTGAAGCGGAAATGCGTGCTGCGAGAATTTGCTGTACCGACATCTATTTTGCCATTGGAGGCTACTATTATAAGAGAAAAGCCTGCGGACGCGATATTCTTGGTTCAGAGTATAGAATCACTGTGAATCCTTGCCGTTGGTTGAGCTTCAGCGTCATGGCAACGTATGATTGCCACTACAGGACAAGGGTTCAAGGAGAGATCACTTTAACCTTTCCTTTTCATTGCAAAGGGGACGCAGATGCCTGTTCCATCCAGTTTCAGCCCGTCAGAAGGCGTGAAATGATTGTGGTGGACAAACACAATATGTTTCTCTGGAACTGGTAAAATTAAGGAAGCGGCTCGAGCATCTTTCGCACTACTTTTAAATCGACTGTACAAAGATATGCCTCGCGATCTTCGATGCCCACTGCCATGATCAGATTTTTCCCCGAATGGTCAATAGTCATTCCGCAACAATATTCAATTCCTTTATGGAGGAATATAAAAGGTTTTGATGCTTTTGTAATGTTAAATTCGGGATCCATATAGACAAAACGGTGCATATAATTACGCTGAACATCATCATAAATGGTTTCATGGACAAGAAACAGGTACCCGTCATCGAATTCCATAGGCGATGAAGAACCTGAAAATCTCGAAAGATCATGAGTTGATGCACTGTCGCATAGCCGGAGTTGGAATATCGCATGATCAGTTGCTGAAGTCATCTGCAGTTGATAGATAGTTAATGGACTATAGGAATAGATGAAGTACAATTCGTTGTTTTTAACAAAAGGCAGCCAATTTTTTTCACAGCGGTTGGGGTCAGGGCCATATAAAGGTTTAAGCAATTCGACATGAATTGTAGAAGATGTGCGCGCATCTTCCAATTTGCACAAAGATATTTGACGCTGTCCTGTCGGGTTAGTATCTGAGGTGGTGCAAGAGAACCAGGTTGAGCCTTTATATTCAAACATGCGGCAGTCTTCAAGCCCTTCCACATTGGACTTAAATTGCACTCTAGGTAATTTTTCCACAATTTCCTTTTGAGACAGCAGATGTAAATCGCGATCATAATCCAGAAGAAAGTTCCTTGTATTTGCTGTAAAATCAGGGGCAAGCAGATCCAGCGATTGAAAGTACTTGGCCCCTATTTGCAGGTAATTGACTGTGCGGCAGATCGCTTCATACCCATTTTTTGTCTTTCTGATCGAAGGGTTCATAGGATTATAATGCGAGGCCAGCCCTTCGTGAATAAGGGGAAGATCGATGTCGATCGGTTTGTACTTTGCCCCTTCCAATTGAGGGATGTAGAAAAGCATGTTTTTATACGCCTGTTCCTTGGTATGATAGGGAACGTCTTTTTTTAACATAAGCCGGTTGGTCGCAGCATAGCCCTCTTTTTTATGCGGGGTATAATAAGCGGAGATGGAGATCTCTTCATCGAACAGATAGTTGTATATCTGATGGGAAATATTCAATCTTTGTTGTTGAGGATAAGGGATATGGGAACCTTCGAGTGCAAACAGGTAGGCCAAATTGTGTTTGTTGTTCAACCGGTAATGCTTTGCAATCTGATAGAGGGTTTCTGCACGTTCCGGGTTCATTTGGTAGGCATCCAGGTAGTATTCTAAAGCTTTTTCCCACTGTCCCAAAGATTCATAACATTCTCCTATCATAAATCGCGAATACCAAAGCTCTTCGATCCATCCCCCTTTCGCGATGCGCTTATTGTACCATTTGATTGCCTCTTCATGGCGCCCGGAACATAGATAAGATTGGGCCAGATAAAACATGTAACGTTCATTTTCCGGCTCTTCTTCCAGGCCTGCGAGTAACAATCTGACATCTCTTTCAAACTTATCTGATTTGCACCCTCCATCAGCCCGGTCATCGATAGTCAATGTTTTTAGATAATCCTCACGGCTGGGTGCATCACAGGACCAATATTCATGCGTCACGCCTAGTGCTTTCCAGGGCAGGGAGGCGCGCACAAGGCGGATATTATAGTATGCGAGGGAACTTTCTTTTTGCAGTACATAATAGGTGTCCACCTGAAGCGATGATTTGCTAAAGGAGGGATCTACCTGCAGAATCATGTCGGCATCGATGAAAAGCAGATAGGTGCTTTCTAAAGGAAATTTAAGACTGGCAAGCGCTTTTTTTGCCGCCTCGGCAGAAAGCGTTCGGTTAGTCCCAAAATTTTTCCATTCATGATGATAGATCTTTCCAGGAATTTTATGCTTTTGCATATATTCCTGGATAATTTTTACGGTGTTATCATCCGATCCTGTGTCGCATAGCACCATGCAGTCCACATAATTTCTTACGCTGTCCAGACACCTCTCGATGTTCTTTTCCTCATTTCTTACTATCATCGTCAGACATATTTTAGGGTCTTCGTTACCCTGCAACAGGGGAAAGAAAAGTGCAGTGAGAAGAAGCACACAGGTTAAAATGGAAGATTTTGAAAATTGCATAGCCACTCCGGTTTAAAGAACTTAGGGTACAGAATTTTGTTGAAATTAATCAAGAAAAGTTTGAAAGTATATTTTCCGGATATATACCGAACGTGATTCAAAAATTGGTTTTTGACGGCGTCGGCTTTGCATCAAAATTTTTGTCTTCACTCGTGCCTTGGCCATTGGCAATGGTCCCTCGCTCCAGACGAAAAATTTTGAGCAGCCTCCTTGTCAAAATCCCAACTTTTGACCCCCCCTTCGGTATATACACAAACAACTTAAAAGTTAACCGTGAAGATATAAGCTATGAAGACACTATTGACGACAATGATCGTTTTTTTCTCACTCCTGTGTGAGCTATCGGGAGTTGAGCTGCCCAAACAAAAAAATAAAGGAAAAAAGGTCGTAACGTCTACAAAACGGATCTATCTGCCCGATTATCCCGGCGCCCACAACCCTTCTATCATCAAACACAACGACAACTATCTGATGATTTTCAGATATATTCCGAATCGCCTCGAGTTCCACTGGATCTCCTATATCGGCATAGTGTTATTGGATGAATCGTTTGAACCTGTCACCTCTGCTCAACTTCTCGATACAAGAAACTACAATAAAGGGACTCCCTCTCAGTCTGAAGATGCAAGGATAGTCGTCTGCAATGGGAAGTATTATGTGCTTTACAACGATAACATGGAAATCACTTCCCCTTCCACATTTGAAAGAAGAGATATGTATATTGCGGAACTTATGTGTGAAGGCAATTGTTTTTTTCTTTCAAAACCCCTCAAACTGGTACATGAATATAAATACTCTCAAGTACTCTGGCAAAAGAACTGGAGCCCTTTTGAATGGAATGGACAGATGCTGCTTTCCTATTCCGTAAATCCTCACGAAGTTCTTTGTCCCGATTTGGATGACGGGGTCTGCCAGTTTCTTTGCGAGACCCCAAAACGCCTGCAGTGGTATTTTGGCCGTTTAAGAGGAGGCACCCCGGCTCTGAAAATCGATAGTGAAAATTACCTGACCTTTTTTCACTCAGGGGTCTATACCACATCGTCTTGTTCTAATGATCGCGACATGTGGCATTACTACATGGGAGCGTGCACTTTTTCTGCTGAACCCCCTTTTGCCATCAACAGAATCAGCCCGGCTCCCATCGATGCGCCAAGCTTTTATACATTTTCAGCTTGCGACAAACGAATTATCTATCCTGGCGGATTTATTGTTGAGGGATCGACCATCTATCTTTCTTATGGAAAAGATGACTCTGAAGTTTGGATAGCAACAATTGACCTTAACAATCTTATGGAATCAATGGTACCTTTATATGATTAATCTGACCAATTACACGAAAAGTCTATCGCTCATCTTTTGCCTTGCAGCTCTTGAGCTTGCCGCCGGTATTATGGACCATATAAGAATACTGGAAGACAAACCTTTTTTAAGTCCAATGAGAAACATTGATTATATTTACATGATCAATTTGGACGAAAGACCGCAAAAGTACGAGCAGTCGCTCAATGAGCTTGCTCCCTATGGGATTGTTCCTTACCGCTTCTCTGCCGTCAACGGGTGGGAGTTGCCTTTGGAGATCGTTAACGACATTGGAGTCAAATACGATCCGTGGATGAGACAAGGGCTTATGGGTACATGTTATTTGCCCGAGGATGAAGGAGAGCCAAGGCACGAGATCATGCAGGTGCCCGGTCGCAATTATTTCTGCCATTGCATGTCAAGAGGCGCTGTCGGCATACTCATGAGCCACTTGTCAATCCTTGTAGATGCCTATAAGGCAGGATATGAAACGGTATGGGTCATGGAGGATGACATTAGAGTGATCCGCAACCCCCATCTCATTTCTGATCGTATTGAAAGTCTGGACCGGCTTATCGGCAAAAATTCCTGGGATTTTTTGTTCACCGACTACGACACGAAAAATAAACGGGGAGAGTATGTCCCTTGTTTGGGATGTGCTTTAAGGCCAAATTTTAGTCCCGCTTTACCAAACAAATTCAATGACCGGTTTATGATCAGTCTTGAATTTAGAAAAGTCGGTGCCCGTTATGGTGCCTACTCTGTGATTGTCAGAAGGTCAGGCATGAAAAAGATGATTGATTTCCTTAAAAATGGAATGTTCCTGCCCTACGATATGGAATACACCTTGCCAAATGATATCAATATGTATACTGTCCTTGAAGATATCGTATCTACTGAGCCCAATGCCTTATCTGACAATGGAGCCCCGAATTACAAATACGAACTCGTACAACCATAAAATGGAGTAAATTCATGGATCAGCCGTATATTGAAACCACCAGTCCCATTTCTCACTATGAAATCGTTGTTCTTAATCATGACACCAATTATTTGGTGCAAAGGACCAAATGGGAAGCGTATAATTATATGGACCGTCTGGAAGGGTGGTGTTCCAAGTCCAAAGCATCTATTCTCATCGACCTCGTTTGTATGCTGAAGCCAAAAACTATTGTTGAAATAGGCGTCTGGGGTGGCAAATCCTTAATTCCCATGGCCCATGCACAAAGAAATTTTGCCAATGGGATCACATATGGTATTGACCCCTGGGACAATATAGAATCTGTAGACGGGATGGACGGCGTCAACTATGAATGGTGGATCAGCATAGATCATAAAAAAATTTTGACAGGATTGCAAAACAAAATTGTAGAGTTTGGTTTGCATAACAACGTCATGCTCGTACCAACTTCATCTTTGCTAGCTCCCCTCATTTACGACATCGATATTCTGCATATCGATGGAAACCACTCAAAAAAAGCTTCCGACATCGATGTGCAAAAATGGGTGCCTCAGGTGAGAAGAGGCGGGATCGTCATCTTTGATGATATCACTTGGGGAACCAATGGAGATGCTGTCAAATGGCTGGATGACACTTGTATCAGGCTGGCTGAATTTCGCGAGGATTGCGCCTGGGCAGTTTGGATAAAGCCCTGAGAGTCGGTTCAACTGCCAAATTTTTTTCTTGCTTCATGATTTGTCTTTAATTATAAATGGTATAAGAATTTCTTTAATTAAATCTCTGCCTAAAGGAATTTCTTTTAGCTCCTATGGTGTAAACATATTATACCGAACGTGATTCAAAAATTGGTTTTTGACTGCGTTGGCTTTGCATCAAAATTTTTGTCTTCACTTGTGCCTTGCCACAGGCAATGGTCACCAGCTCCAGACGAAAAATTTTGAGCAGCCTCCTTGTCAAAATCCCAATTTTTGAACCACATTCGGTATATTTATTTTTTAATGCGATTGACGCAAGAGGCATGCTTTGAGAGCACGTGGATTACTTATTACAGCTTTATTGTTCAGTGCCTCTATTTGTGCCGGGGAACCGGCCCTTGATCAATCTGAAATCAGTTTTGCTTATGACGCTGGCGCCTGTGATCATAAATGCAAAGAAAATTATCCTAAACATAAAGATTGTAAACCTCCCAAAGAGGGGCCGCCTGGTCCTACGGGACCTGCAGGAAATTCTGGGCCTACAGGACCAAAAGGCGATCCGGGAACAACGGGGCCGGCAGGGGCCGGAGGAGGTTCAACTGGGCCTACAGGGCCTGCAGGAGGTCCCGGACCGACGGGGCCATATGGCGGGCCAACAGGAGCGGAAGGCGATCCGGGACCAACAGGATCTACAGGTCCGGCAGGATCTACAGGTCCTGCAGGGTCTAAAGGCTCGACTGGCCCAATAGGATCGACAGGTTCTATGGGCTCGACCGGTCCTACAGGGCCTACCGGTTCAACAGGCCCAAAGGGATCGACAGGATCGAGCGGTCCAACAGGTTCGACCGGATCTACAGGCTCCACAGGCCCGACTGGTTCGACCGGATCTAAAGGCGACACGGGTCCAACAGGCCCTGTTGGTGCAACAGGTCCAATCGGAACTGGTTCAACCGGCCCAACCGGTCCAACGGGTTCGATCGGATCTACGGGTGTCGCAGGTCCTACTGGTTCAACCGGATCTAAAGGCGATACAGGATCTACAGGCTTTACAGGCCCAACTGGCTCAACTGGAGCAACAGGTCCAGTCGGAACTGGTTCAACCGGTCCAACTGGCTCAACTGGTTCGATCGGATCTACAGGCGACACAGGTCCAACAGGTTCAACCGGATCTAAAGGCGATATAGGATCTACAGGCTTTACAGGCCCAACTGGCTCAACTGGAGCAACAGGTCCAGTCGGCATGGGTTCAACCGGTCCAACTGGCCCAACTGGTTCGATCGGATCTACAGGCGACACAGGTCCAACAGGTTCGACCGGATCTACAGGTGATACAGGATCTACAGGCGACACAGGCCCAACTGGCTCAACTGGAGCAACAGGTCCAATCGGAACTGGTTCAACCGGTCCAACTGGCCCAACTGGTTCGATCGGATCTACAGGTGACACAGGTCCAACTGGTTCCACCGGATCTACAGGTGATACAGGATCTACAGGCGACACAGGCCCAACTGGCTCAACTGGAGCAACAGGTCCAATCGGAACTGGTTCAACCGGTCCAACTGGCCCAACTGGTTCGATCGGATCTACAGGTGACACAGGTCCAACTGGTTCCACCGGATCTACAGGTGATACAGGATCTACAGGCGACACAGGCCCAACTGGCTCAACTGGAGCAACAGGTCCAATCGGCACGGGTTCAACCGGTCCAACTGGCTCAGCCGGATCTACGGGTGATACAGGCCCAACAGGCTCGATCGGGTCTACAGGTGACGCAGGTCCAACTGGTTCAACCGGATCTACGGGTGATACAGGCCCAACAGGAGCAACAGGTCCAATCGGTACGGGTTCAACCGGTCCAACTGGTCCAACGGGTTCGATCGGATCTACAGGTGACACAGGTCCAACGGGTGATACAGGTCCAACTGGCTTAACGGGTTCGACCGGCCCAACCGGTCCAACGGGCTCACCCGGATTTACAGGTGATACAGGCCCAACGGGTTCAACCGGATCTACAGGCTCAACCGGCCCAACTGGCTCAACCGGATCTACAGGCTCTACCGGTCCAATCGGCCCAACCGGTCCAACGGGTTCACCCGGATCTATAGGTGATACAGGCCCAACGGGTTCAACAGGTCCAACGGGTTCAACCGGTCCAACAGGCTCAACCGGATTTACAGGTGATACAGGCCCAACAGGTTCGACTGGGCCGACGGGTTCAACCGGTCCAACAGGTTCGACTGGGCCAACGGGTTCAACAGGGCCTACAGGCTCAACCGGATTTACAGGTGATACAGGCCCAACAGGTTCGACTGGGCCGACGGGTTCAACCGGTCCAACGGGTTCAACCGGTCCAACAGGTTCGACTGGGCCAACGGGTTCAACAGGGCCTACAGGCCCGAGAGGCCCGACAGGCTCAACCGGCTCAACCGGCCCAACTGGTCCCACGGGTTCAACCGGCCCAACTGGCCCGAGAGGCCCAACCGGCCCAACAGGTTCAACTGGCCCGACAGGACCTAGCGGCACTGCAAGCGGAGCCGGTACAGATTTTGCGTATATTCCCTTTCAGAATCTTGGAGGGTCGACGGTAGCTTCAGGTTCTAATGTTCCTTTTGCTGGTGTAACTACCGCAGCTCCCGGAACATCGATAAGTGTTCCTTCTTCTGGAAATATACAGATTGCGTCTACAGGGTGGTATCAAGTGACCTGGGGATTTAGTTCGACAACTTCTGCAGGTGTTTTCACACTCACTGTCAATGGATCGGCTATTTCGGCTAATACAATCGACTTTACCGGGTCAAATGCATTTATGCAATCTGCGAGTACAATTATTCATGTCACAATAAATCCATCGACGATCACAGTCAAGAATACTGGAGCTGGTTCTATTACATTAAATACTGGTACCGGGGGTAATAGTATTCTCGCATTTGTAAATATTATTAAGATAAGTAATTAATTTCTGAGGGAAAGATGCTAGTAAATATATTATAAATTTGTTTTTTGTTTATACAAGTCTGTTCGCAAATTTTCTTATAGCAAATACTGAAATAAAAGAAAAACATGATATTTCCATTTGCGCCATTTTTAAGAATGAAGCCATATATATAGAAGAATGGATTGAATATCATCTTAATATAGGAATTGATCATTTTTATTTATATAATGTTGGGAGTAGTGATGGCTATGAAAATGTCCTCAAAACTTATATTAAAAATAATATTGTCACTTTAGTCAATTGGCCCGAGATTTTGCGTTGCGATGATGATTATGCATTGCACTGGGCTTTATGCACACAGATCTCCGCTTATGAAAATGCGGTGAATTTTCTGGCAAAAGATGAAACACAATGGCTTGTCCTTCTGGATATCAATGAGTTTCTTCAGTTGCCCGGAGGGGATGTAAAAAAAATCTTGCACCAATACTGCACATTTTCCGGCATTTCCTTTTATACGGAATATTCTGACAGGGCAATCCGAAATGCTCATAACGAAAAGATTTTACAGCATGAAATGAGTGTAATTACCGATTATTCATCTGAAATAATGGATAAAGCAGTGGCAAAGATGATTTTTAAGCCGGATCAGTGTTCCGGCTTCAACTGTTCGCCTTATCAATGTCGTTTTAAAGAATATGCATCATGCATCGAAGCCGATCCACGAGAGTTACTGGTAAAACGCTACATGAATCAAAAGGTTTATAAAAATGCTGAAAAAGACAAATGCCTAAAAGAGAAAGTGGCATATCCCATACTTTCTAAAGAGAAGGCCGGGCCATGTGATAAGCTCCTCTATCCGCTTAAGCCTGAATTTTTGAGAAAGCTGGAAAGCATTACCCGAGAAGAATTGTGATGAAACAATTCTTTGTCGCTTGCCCGGTATTCACTTTGGATTATTTATTTAAATTAAAAAAATGCACCTGCTTCCTCTGCTCTGGCACGATCTAATTAATATTTAAAATATTTTTGTTGCTTCCAGATTCAAATTTTTTTATAAACGTATATCAAGGTGTTTTACTTTCCATCTGTGGATAAGATGTCATTATTGAAGACGTTTGTATTACTTATTTTTGTCTCTTTATTGCATAGTGAATTCGTTTATTCTGAACAACTCGCTGTCGCTCGTGATCATCCTGAATCAAGCTTTGTTCAGAATAGTGAGGCTCGTGATTGTACTCACAAAGACGATGGCTGCAAACATAGAGAAGATCCCTGTAAAATCAAAAAAGATTGCAAGCCCCCCAAAGAAGGGCCGCCAGGCCCAACAGGTTCAACAGGTTCAACTGGTCCCAAGGGAGATCCAGGGTCGACAGGCCCAACTGGTCCCGCAGGTGGAGGTGTCGGGTCAACAGGCCCAACTGGTTCTAAGGGAGACCCAGGGTCAACAGGCCCAATTGGGCCTGCTGGCGGGGGCACTGGATCAACGGGCCCAACTGGACAAAGTGGTTCGCCCGGACAGGCGGGCCCAACTGGACCTGCAGGTGGACCAACGGGTTCAATAGGCCCAACCGGATCGACTGGTCCAACTGGTTCAATAGGCCCAAGGGGTGTAACAGGAGATCCAGGTTCAACAGGCTCCACAGGTGCAATAGGGTCGACTGGTCCTGCCGGTTCAACTGGCCCTGCTGGAGCAACAGGAGATCCAGGATCAACAGGCCCCAGTGGTGCAATAGGGTCGACTGGTCCTACTGGCTCTACTGGCCCTGCTGGAGCAACAGGAGATCCAGGATCAACAGGCCCCACAGGTGCAATAGGATCGATTGGTCCTACTGGCTCAACGGGTTCCACAGGTGACACAGGCCCAACTGGTGACACGGGACCAACTGGTGACACAGGACCCGCCGGTCCTACTGGTCCGACAGGTGACACAGGGCCAACCGGCCCAACTGGATCGACCGGACCTACGGGCCCAACTGGTGACACGGGCCCAACTGGTGACACAGGACCAACTGGGGACACAGGACCAACTGGGCCGACAGGCGGCACAGGTCCAACCGGCTCTACTGGCGCGACCGGTCCTACCGGTTTAACCGGTCCTACTGGCCTGACAGGTGACACAGGCCCAACGGGTGACACAGGCCCAACGGGTGACACAGGCCCAACAGGTGACACAGGCCCAACCGGTTCTACTGGCGCGACCGGTCCTACTGGTTCAACCGGTCCTACCGGTTCAACCGGTCCAACTGGCCCAACCGGTTCTACTGGCCCGACAGGCGACACAGGACTAACAGGCCCGACAGGTGACACAGGACCAACAGGACCGACAGGTGACACAGGCCCAGCTGGTTCTACTGGCGCGACCGGTCCTACTGGTTCAACCGGCCCAACAGGATCGACCGGTCCTACCAGCTCAACTGGCCCAACTGGCCCTACTGGCCCAACTGGTCCTACTGGCCCGACAGGTGACACAGGACCAACAGGCCCGACAGGTGACACAGGCCCAACCGGTCCAACAGGACCTACTGGCCAAACCGGTCCAACAGGTGACACAGGTCCAACCGGCCCAACAGGTGACACAGGCCCAACCGGCTCAACCGGCCCTACTGGTTCAACAGGATCTACTGGTTCAACGGGACCTGCTGGCTCAACGGGTCCAACCGGCTCAACCGGACCAACTGGCCCAACAGGTTCGACCGGGCCGACGGGTTCGACTGGGCCGATGGGCTCAACCGGTCCTACTGGCTCAACCGGTCCAACAGGTGACACCGGCCCAACCGGCCCAACAGGTGACACAGGCCCAACTGGTCCAACAGGTGACACAGGCTCAACCGGTCCAACAGGTGACACAGGTCCAACCGGCCCAACAGGTGATACAGGTCCAACCGGCTCAACCGGACCTACTGGTTCAGCAGGAGCTACTGGCTCAACCGGACCAACCGGCCCAACTGGTTCTACTGGCTCAACCGGTCCAACAGGTGCCACAGGGCCTACCGGTTCAACGGGTCCTACTGGCCCAACCGGCTCAACAGGTGACACAGGCCCAACCGGCCCAACCGGTTCAACAGGAGCTACTGGCCCAACCGGTTCAACAGGAGCTACTGGCTCAACCGGTCCAACAGGTGACATGGGCCCAACCGGCTCAACGGGCCCTACTGGCCCAACCGGCTCAACCGGACCCACTGGTTCAACAGGAGCTACTGGCCCGACTGGCCCAACCGGTTCAACCGGCCCTACTGGCTCAACCGGTCCAACTGGCTCAACCGGTCCTAC
>Ga0207128_1016_pt1 | contig 50035 bp, 41 predicted proteins | sample Alteio_BWMinHeat_18_FD_153522 | JGI IMG/M metagenome (GOLD analysis project Ga0207128, IMG submission 153522) | Enriched cells from forest soil in Barre Woods Harvard Forest LTER site, Petersham, Massachusetts, United States -... | ecosystem: Environmental > Terrestrial > Soil > Temperate forest >... | reverse complement strand
GGTCAAAATACCTATTTCTTCGATTACGATCGTTACGAAGTGGCCGATAACGATCTCAATTCGATTTATACCCATGCAGAGGAAATCGCCGCTAATTCAAATGCACAAGTGCGCATCGAAGGTCATACTGATGAACGAGGAAGTGCTGAATACAATATCGCCCTTGCTCAAAAACGTGCAAATTCTGTTGCGAATGCTTTAATATCAAAGGGGGTGCCTCAAAGCCGGCTTAATATTGTGAGTTATGGAAAAGAAAAACCAGCCAATACGGGGCATGATGAATCTGCCTGGGGCGAAAATCGTCGTGCAATGATTGTGTACGAAGGAAGGTAAATTAACGATGAGACGACAAGTCATTCTTTTTCTGGTGGGAATAGGGTTTAGTTTTGGAACCGATGTGATGGCACTCGCGGCCGTTGAATCTCGCACAGGAAGCCCTGTGGTTCGTCACCCTGAGCATAGCGATAATCATAGTAATAATGCCGAACGGGGTGAGCGTAATGCTAACGTTGAGCATAATTATAACTCTTCAGAGGAAGGTCATTCCATTCGCTACCAAGAAGCCTTGCCGCCTACTTCCGAACAAGGACGCGTTCCTCCTCAGAGAAATCAGCGTCATGTAGACGCCCTAGAGCGCGAAGTGACAGAACTTCGCGGTCAGCTTGAAGTGCAGGATCACGAGATTAAACAGCTTAAAGAGAGCCAACAGGCCTTATATTTAGATTTAGAGAAACGGGTGACAGAATTACAAGTGCCGGCATCCCCACCCGCACCGGCTTCCGCACGACCTTCCCTTCCCAGACAAGCTACTCCTCCCCCTACTTCAAAAGCGCAAGCACAACCTGCGCAAATCCAACCAGCGCAAGCTCAACCTGTGCAAACCCAACCTGGAAGTGTAGCTGAAACACCCCGACCCAAATCCAATACTGCCATGCAAAAACTTTTCAAACCCAAAAAGACAGCACATTCGGGGGAATTGATGTATGACGCTGGCACCAAAAAAATAGTGATAGAAGAAGATAATCTTCAACCTGAAACACAAGAGGCACAAGTGGAGCCTCAAGATAAATCCGTTATTGCTGATCCTGAAGATGCTCATTTAGGCATTCAAAAAGAACCCAGTGCAGCGAAAGCTGAAGTGTATCAACAAAGTTTTCCGGAAGAAGCCTTAAGCTTTGATGAAGCCTACAATTTTCTACGAACAAAACGTTATGAAGAGGCGATCACTGGATTTCAAAATTACTTAAATCATTTTCCTCACGCGAATAATGCCCCCAATGCCTATTATTGGTTGGGAGAGATCTATCGCATACAGTGGCAAACCAATAAAACTGACCGAAACCTGTTAGATAAGGCGAGCAGTGCCTTTGCTTCTCTCACAACAGAATTCCCGGAACATTCTAAGGTGTGTGATGCCATATTAAAATTGGGTTTAATTGAACTTGAGAAGGGCAATTCTGAAGCTGCTCGTAACTATTTAAAAGATGTTAAAGCCCGATTCCCAAATACTTCAGCCGCCAGAATCGCCGATACTAAATTGACCCAAATTAAATAATTGAAGGGGCAGAACCAAAGGCTCTTCCCGCAGGGGATTAATCCGACGACCCGAATTTATATGTAGGGGCCAACCGCACGGCTCAGCCCGCAGGGTATTAATAATTCGACGACCCGAATTTATATGTAGGGGCCGACCTCCCGGTCGGCCCGCAGGGGTATTAATACCCTACAAGTTTTCAGAAAACGAGATGGTGAGCGATTATGGAAGATCTGCTGCTCTTAGAAGAAGGCCTCTCTTTAGAAGAAAAACTGGCGAGAGATGAAACCCGTCGGTTTGTCGATATCGATGTCATTCCCATTATGGGCGAGGCTTTTGAACAAGCCAAATTCCCCACCCACCTTATCCAGAAGCTTGCTGATTTAGGATTCTTTGGGCTCAATCTACCTGCAGAATATGGTGGCAGTGGTATCAATTTTGTTACTTATGGATTGATTTGCCAAGAATTGGAACGAGGAGACAGTGCCTTAAGAAGCTTTGTGTCCGTCCAGAATTCACTTTGCATGACCCCTATTTACACTTACGGAACAGAAACTCAAAAGCAACAGTTTCTTCCCAAAATGGCCAAAGGACTTTTAATTGGATGTTTTGGTTTAACTGAACCAGATTCGGGATCCGATCCCGGCAATATGAAAACAAATGCCCGAAAGGTAAGTGGAGGTTGGGTTCTTAATGGATCGAAATTGTGGATCACCAACGCAACCTTGGCCTCCCTTGCGATTGTGTGGGCGAAGACAGAAGATGGTGTTCGCGGATTTATTGTTGAAAAGAATTTCCCCGGATTTAAAAGCAATGAGATCAAGAAAAAGATGTCACTTAGAGCCTCTCTCACAGGTGAATTAGTTTTCACGGATTGTTTTGTGCCGGAAACACACTTGCTGCCGGGCACGGAGATTGGTTTAAAAGCCGCCCTTAAATGCTTAACCTCGGCGCGATATGGTATTGCCTGGGGAGCAATGGGGGCAGCAATGGCATGCTATGAAACGGCTTTAAGTTATTGCAAAGCGCGAACTCAATTTAATCGACCGCTTGCAGGCTTTCAATTAATTCAAAAATCTCTTGTTGATATGGCTTTAGAAATAGTGAAGGCACAATGTTTAAATCTTCAATTAGGGCGATTAAAAGACCAAGGTAAAGCAGACTATGCCATGATTTCTCTGGCCAAACTCAATGCTTGTCGTGAGGCCTTAAACATTGCGAGAGAAGCGCGCAATTTATTGGGCGCAAATGGGATAAGCTTAGACTATCCCGTCATTCGTCATCTCCTGAATCTGGAATCAGTCTTTACCTACGAAGGCACCGATAATATCCAACACCTCATCATTGGCAAACACTTAACCGGATTAGATGCTTTTAGTTGAGAGTAGGGGCCGACTTCCCGGTCGGCCCGAAGGCCATTGAATATTCAGAATCGACTGCCGCTCACTCCTGCTTGGATTGAGGCGGTTGGCTCAAGCCTTTAGGCGAAGCAGCTGCAGGTGTTGATGATGCCGGTAGTTTACGTTCACTTAATGTCACCGTAAATGTCATCAGATCGCCTTTTCGGAAGATCTCAATAGGATAACTATTACCTGGCTTAAGGCTCGCCACCAATTGCACCGCCATGCGATTATCCGTGATGGCAGTATTGTTAATCTTCGTAATAATATCCCCCGGAATTAAGCCTGCTTTTTGAGCCGGGCTACCATTCACAATGGCGCGGACAAACACCCCATCATTATCCTTGTAGCTAGCTCGTTCCCGGATCTCTGTCGAGAGAGGTTGGAGGTTAACTCCTAAAAATCCTCGACTAATATGTTTGCCTGCAATTAAGGCATTCATAATTTCTACCGCTTGATCAATCGGAATAGCGAAACCAATACCTTGAGAACCCCCACTTCGAGAGAAGATGTAAGTATTAATCCCCACCAATTTACCTGTGGCATCAATTAAGGCGCCGCCTGAATTCCCTGGGTTAATCGCAGCATCCGTCTGAATCATGTTTTCAAGTAAGCCTAAGCCTAATTCAGGGGGGCTCGCACGACCGGTTGCACTCACTATTCCTAGTGTCACTGTTTTATCCAGGCCAAAGGGATTACCAATGGCGAGGACAACATCCCCTGGTCGCAATTGGGCGGAAGATCCCATGGTAATCACAGGCAATTTGTCGAGTTTAATTTGTAATACGGCAATATCGGTATCGGGATCAGTCCCGACGATCTTGGCATCTGCCGTTCGACCATCCGCTAAGGTAACAGTAATGCTGTCAAAATCTTTAACGACGTGATAATTGGTAAGAACATATCCTCGGTTATCGACTAATACACCGGAGCCTAATCCTTGAAGGGTTTCATGGGGGACTTCATGTTGTTGACCATTTCCCTGATTAGGGTGCATAGGATACTGCGGATTCTGTTGCATGGGGTTATTGGGATACATATTGGGATCGCCGAAGAAATACCGGAAGGGATCCTGATACAAAGGATTCATTTCCATCGGAACTTCTTTGGTGGTTTTAACACTGACGACCGCGGGACCCGCTATTGCTACTGCATCGGCATAAGAAACCGGGCCCATATTACGATTTGCAGAAGCTGGGGTATCAGATGAAGCAATTTTTGTGGTGGTGTTAGGAGGAGAGGCGTTTGGGGCGGCATGCGAGACATTGTTGAAGAGATAAAACCCAATCCCTGTAAAAAATGAAAAGGTTACCCCAAAGAATATAAGTCTAATAACTTTCATAACGTCCCCCTTATAAGGCGAAACTCTCGCCTAAATACTATATTTTTTAAGTAATTTCCGCAAGGTTAGCCTATTTAAGCCCAACCATCTTGCAGCCAGCGACTGATTCCCTTTTGTTTCTTGCATGACAATTTCAAGCAGGGGGACTTCAACCTCGGTTAAAACCAAGTCGTAAAGATTAGAAACTGCCTCACCGTCTAAGGACTTAAAATAGCCTTTGAGTGCTTGACGCACCAGATCTCTTAAGGCTTGAACCGATTGCTTTTCCATTGACGTTATTTAAATCATTTAACATTTAACTTGCAAGTTTTTGTTCCAGATAATGAATCGTAGTCCCACCTTGCTGAAAATTCGCATCTCGCATTAAATCTTGGTGAAGGGAAATATTGGTTTTGATGCCCTCAATAACCAGTTCATCTAAGGCATTTCGCATGCGTGCAATAGCGGTTTCGCGATCGGGTCCGTAAGTGATTAATTTGCCAAGCAAGGAATCATAATAGGGAGGTACGTCATAGCCTGTGTAGATATGAGAATCAAATCGCACCCCAAATCCGCCGGGGGCATGAAATTGCTGGATTTTACCGGGGCTGGGGACAAAATTACGAGGATCCTCTGCATTGATTCGACATTCAATCGCATGTCCTTTTATCACAATATCTTCCTGTTTTACGGACAAAGTTTCTCCCGCTGCAATTCTAAGTTGTTCCTTCACAATATCCACTCCTGTGATCATTTCTGTCACAGGATGTTCTACTTGTACCCGAGTATTCATCTCAATAAAATAAAATTGCCCGTCTTCATAAAGAAATTCAAAGGTGCCCGCCCCGCGATAATTGATATCCAAACAAGCTTTAACACATTGTTGCCCAATTTTATTGCGCATTTCTGCTGTAATGCCGGGAGCCGGGCCTTCTTCTAACACTTTTTGATGGCGCCTTTGCATCGAACAATCTCGCTCACCTAAAAAAACGGCATTTCCTTTACCATCAGCTAATACTTGGATTTCAATATGACGCGGATGCTCTAAAAATTTTTCCATGTAGATCGCATCATTATTAAAGGCTGCCGAGCTTTCCGCTTTGGTTAATACAATGGCATTTAAGAGGGCAGCTTCAGCGTGTACCACACGCATTCCTCGTCCGCCGCCTCCGCCAGAAGCCTTGATAATGACAGGATAACCGATCTCACGCGCCAATTTAATATTATCTTCTGGAGAATTCCCTAAAGTCCCACTTGAACCCGGCACGCAGGGCACACCTGCCTTTTTCATGGTGCGAATAGCTGAGACTTTATCCCCCATTAAACGGATGGTGGCAGCAAGCGGCCCTATAAAAATAAACCCGCTTTCTTCGACTCGTTCAGCAAAATCGGCATTTTCAGACAAAAAACCATATCCGGGATGAATCGCAATCGCATCTGTAATTTCAGCAGCACTGATAATGGCGGGAATATTCAAATAACTTTGATTCGCAGGAGGGGGCCCGATACAAACAGATTCATCTGCTAGCCGAACATGCATCAATTGGCTGTCGGCAGTAGAATGCAAAGCGACAGTTTTAATGCCAAGCTCGTGACAGGCTCGCAAAATGCGAAGGGCAATTTCGCCCCTGTTAGCAATAACAACTTTATCTAGTGGCATAAGGATTTTTTATGTTCCGATAATAAACAAGGGTTGTCCGAATTCTACGGGTTGACCATTCTCAACCATAATTTGTTTAATAGTCCCTGCTTTGTCAGCCTCGATCTGATTTAACATTTTCATTGCTTCGATGATGCATAACACATCACCCACTTTGACTTTTTGGCCGACCTCGACAAAGGGCTTATCTTTGGGGGAAGCGCTTCTGTAGAAGGTGCCCACCATGGGGGTAGCCACGACGTGGTCATTATGGCTATGATCGGCCCCTTTGGCCTCGGGATGATCTCTACCGCCTCCTTTGGCTGCAGAGTGAGGCTCAGTTGTGTTAGGGTGAGGGCCCACAATATGGGTGGTAACAGGTTGATAAGAGGCGGGAGAACTCGTGTTACGGCTAATCCGCACCGATTCCTCTCCCTCCCGGATTTCAATTTCAGAGATCCCAGATTCCTCTAGGAGCTCAATTAATTTTTTAACCTTTCGAATATCCACGATATTAAACCTAAAAGCCAACAATTAAGAACAGTTTGACGGAGTTTGAGACAATTGTCTACAAGACGCGAGAAATTTCCCCTCCCGTTTATGTGAGCTAGCTTGAAAGGCGAGAGACTTCCCTCTCCCGCTTGCGGGAGAGGGTGGCCTATGCCTAAGTGAGGGATGGTTGAATAACTTTGCAGAAACTTTCCCTCTCCCGTTTACGGGAGAGGGTGGCCTATGCCTAAGTGAGGGTGGGAATGATCTTGATTCTAAATAAACATTGCTTGTACGATCTAACAAAGTGAACAGTTACAGTAAAGTTTCATAACTAGATAAATTAAGGAGATTAATATGGCCACATCCCCAGACACCACTGAAACACCCGCAACAGATACGCCTGCAACACCAGAATCTTCTGTAGTCGTGCTAGTCGAGCCAGTCGCGCCCAATACTAGCAATGCCCCTAAAAAGGATATTCATCCACCAGGTGGTATGACTGTCAGTAGCTCTTCATCTTCTTCCTCTTCTGCCCAATCTCGACAGACTCAACCTCAACAGGGACCCGGAAAAGCCAAGGTGGAAGAACCCCCAACATTGGCAGATGCCGAAGTAAAAACCCAAGCTGAACAAGGGAGAGGAAGTGTTATAGGGACTGCTTATCAGTTTGTGGTTGAAAAATTCTCAGCACTATCGTCGGCACTATCGCCATTACAACAGGCAGCAGCGGAAACTCCATTGGACACTACTCCACCTCTTCCTATGTATGCTTCTGCAGGTGCGCAGCAAAACAAAAAAGTCCCCCTTTTTCCAAACGAATTTAGGCAAGATTTTTGGAAGGAATTGGTCTATTTAAAAGATCAAGATTATGGAACAGCGCCAAACCATTTAAAAGCACAGCTTACTCAGCAAAGATCGGATAAAAAGATTTTTATGATACGCCCCAGTATGTTGAGCCCCGAACAAAACCCATTAAACAACCAACAACCCGATCCGCTGCGAGCGATTATTTACAATCCAGCGACATTCAATTATGAAGTCCGTGCGCTTCAATCGGGTGATGAGAGTTTTCATTTTGCATCCCTGGCCTTAATTACAGACTGTTATAAAAGATCTAGATCCAGGGAAACAACGAAGGAAGTAATTCAACTTCGTCTTGCCTATAACAAAAAAATACTGAGAATTATCACGCCCTCTGGGAGTACGGATAAAGAAAATCTCAGTAATGCCGTTGGGGATCTTAGCCGTGTTCTGTTCATTGGGAAAACTTGGGAAGCAACTCAAGAAAAAAATGCTATTCAACTTATGATACAAGATCTTTTTAATCATGGTTTTGAAGCAGCGGTTTCGACGGATGTCCTAGAAGCCCTCAAAAAAGCTGACAAAACTCTAAAATTAGATGAGGCTCACATTACGCGCTATAAGGCTGGTCCAACGTCCTCTAGTCAAATGTCCTCTATGGGCTCTAGGGATTATGAAGCAGCCACGACGTCTAGCCATCACCACCCTGCGGTGTCGCGACCTACCGCTCCTGCTCCTGTCCCCGCCTCCGCATCTGCTTCTGCTTCTGCCCGACCTGATGCCGAAGCTCCGAAAGGCGAGGATATGCTAGCGTTAATGGATCTGGATCCAGATGCAGCATTATATGATGACGATATTACGAGAGAGGGCCCTGTGACGGCTAAGCCTGACGCCGACGACGGTAAGAAAAAGGACAAGCAAAAGCCTAATTAATAAGGCGGGAGACTTCCCCTCTCTCGTTTACGGCATTAGTGTCCGAGGAAACGAAAGAGAGGGAGAGGTTGCCTTCCCACCCTACGACATCCATTTATTAACACTGAAAGCTTTAAAAAGTCTAAGATGTTTATTACTTATATTCACTCAGAAGTCTTGGAAGCCTCAGAAGCTCCATTTATTCAGTGTATAGGCACGCATAATTTTAATGGTGATCTTTAATTTGGTTAGTTTTGAACCTTGTTTTACAATCGCCAATGAGGTATATTGCAATGCAACATTATTTTAATATTAGTAACTTTTTAAAATCCGAGGAAGCACAATATGGCAGCAAACCATAATTTTAAAAACGATAACACATCATTCGAAACAAAAGAGACAGAAGAAGCAACGGACGATACTGGTGCAACACGTGACACAGAAGAAACAGAGGACAAAGAGGATGTAGAGGCTCGTCAACAAGAGGCCCCTGCACGTACTCGATATGTAAGCTTTGTAGCCGCTCTAGATCACGCTATTTACCAAGAATTATTGAAAACTGGATTTCTGGAATGCAAGAATCATATGTTACTCGAGTATGAAATTAATGAAGTGTTCGATCGGCATTATAATGATAACTTTGAACTTATGAAGAATTTACATAATATCGGTCACGCCTATTATGAAGAGGATATTAAAGAGCTTTTAGAAGAAGCATCCAAACCCCAGGCCGACATTCACGAAATCAGAGAGCGTATTGATGAATGTTATTGTTTTGCAAAATATTGTTGCTTACTGGCACTTCAAATACCAAATCTTAACCCTCGTGAAGCAGAGTGTTTTTATAGAAACCAACTCGATATATTCGCACTTTTAACGAAAATAAATGTGTCATATTCACATTTTTCACAGAATAATACATCCTTTATTTCGGCAAGACCCGGAACGGTTTTAGCGCCTGTTCTTGCGGAAGAGGATGCACCTGATGCGCCACTTAGCATGCCACAGGCACTCACTGTGCCGCAGAGTAGCGAAGCTGGCGCAGCCGCAAGTTCAAGTGCCGCAAGCCCATCGGCCAGTAGCAGCGATTCTATTCAGCTGGCGGCTAGCTTGGCAACTGTTCAAGATAGGCTTATTGCCTTAACAATAACTTCACCACGGTACGCAATGTCCCCTCTACTCTCTCCCGAAACCAGAGAAGGTGAGGCACAAGAAGCGACTTTGGTGGTTCCTTTGGTTCCTGTTAATCAAGCCGTTAACCTAATGTTATCTTCATCGACGACAAGTGCTCAAAACAGTAGCAGCTCCTCGGCTAGTAGTGCTTCCAGCAGTAGTGCTGCTAGTAGGAGTTCTGCAAGCGCTTCGAGTGCCTCAGCTTTATCATCGCCGATGACTTCACCACCTATAACGGCCGCAGATCGCGAGCTTCATGAATTGGTTGTGACTGATACACCGGTGACGCCGGCATTGCTAAGAGCCTTGTCAAATGCAAAAGATGTTCGCAGCAATACCAGCCAGAGGGCAGATAAATAGATCGGGGGTATTGGCGTAACTATACTTTCACGTGGCCTAGGCTTAAACGAGGGTCATCTAGTGAATCTCAAGTAGTGCTTCTCAAGAATCCTGCAAATGATCCATAAAATGCGAAAGCCGCCCGATAAAATCTTCATATTTTAATTTACCGGCGGCCCGATAAGACGTCACTTCTGCCCCATTATGGTCAAAGAATAAAATCATAGGAGGCCCAATAATATTTAAACTTTTCTGCAACGCAACCTTATCGGGTGTTTGCGAGGTGAGATCCAATCTCAATACTTTTAAATCCTGCAAGCTCGACACCACGCTAGGATTTTGAAAGACTTCTCTATCCATCTCTTTGCAAGAAACACACCAATCAGCATAGACATCCAATAATACAGGCTGTTTCAAGGTTTGAGCCGTTTTTAAGGCTTGATTAAGTTCGGTTGCCGTATGAATGGAGGTGAAAATCGGATGGGCTTCTGCTTTGACCACAGTTTCACTCGCGTTCAAAGGAACCGCTCTAAATAACAAAGAAATACTTAAAGCGCAGAGTAACCCCCCGGTCACATACTTAATGCGATTCATCCAGGCTCCGGCTTTAGGTAAGAAATGACTGCCCACCAAAGCGAAAATCAAAAGGGGTAAGCCCATTCCCAGAGCTAAAGTAAACAGCGCTAATCCTCCGAATACCACGTCTTTTGTTTGAGCAATATAGGTTAATGCTCCAATTAAAGCAGGGGTTACACAGGGAGATAACATCAATGCCGAAACCACACCCATTGAAACTGCACCAATCACCGATCCTCCGCGTTCTTTAGGTTGGAATCGGCTGAAGGCCGCTGAAACAAAAGCGGGAACTTGGATTTGAATAAAATTAAATTGGCTTAAGGCAAACAATAAAAGTGCAAAACTTAAGATAACGATAAAAAGTGGTTGTTGCAGCACAATTTGTAAATGTTGCCCTAAAAACCCCGCCGCAATTCCGGCTGCCGCATAACAAAGAGAAACACTCATCACATATGCTGTCGCGAGCACCATGGTGCGCTTTTTTGTCATAGACTTTTGGCCAACCAAAATCGAGGCCAAAATGGGAACCATAGGAAGCACACAAGGGGTGAAGCTTAATAATAAACCGAAACCCAAAAAGGCCAGCAATGTGAGGAACAAATTCTTTTGCGAAAAAAGATTCACAATGGAATCGAGTTCGGAAGGATTTTGAGAAGATGCAGCAGATGCTTCATTACTCGTTTCAGAAAATTCTTCTTCAGAAATAGGTGTCACTACCCCTGATCCTTTTTCATCGAAATTAATTTCTACGAATTGGGGAGGATAACAAAATCCCGCTTCAGCACACCCTTGATAGCGTACCCGCAAGCCTTCAGGTGTTTCACTTCCAAATGCGCTTAATGGAACAGTTGCTTTCACATCCTTTTTATAAATCCAGGATTCACCTAAATCCTCATCTAATTTTTTAATGCCATTTGGCAGAGTCATTTGCGAGGTGAAATCTTTTCCTTCATTAGTTTTAAACTGGAAATGTTCTTGATATAAGAGATAGCCATCGGCTATTTTGAAATCGATATTAGCCGATTTCTTATCTTTATTTAAATTCGCGGTAACCTTAAAAGCCTGTTCGCTTGTAAGCATCGTTTTTTCAGATTGAGTTGCATATACATTCAAAGAAAAGAATGAAATCGCTAAACTCAATAATAAAACGTTTAAATTTAAGCCAGACTTTGTGTTAACCATTGCAAATATCCTATCGAAGTTCTTTGACTACTATCTGATTAATCTAACTCATTATAGCGGAATGCCTCCTCCCTGTACAGGAAAAGACTTAAAATAGAGCCATTTTAAGGTCTTTAGGGGGATATACTCAGTGTACTAGCAACTAATTTAACAGTGAAATAACCCGAATTGGAGCATTCAAGCCATAGTTAATCAACTAATTGCAAATATGGAACTGGCCATGAAGCTAATGGTGCTCTCTACGGGAATCGAACCCGTGTTACCGCCGTGAGAGGGCGATGTCCTAGGCCTCTAGACGAAGAGAGCAGGAAGGTCGATAATTATACCCTTGTAAATTGAGTCGGTTCAAGGACTGTGATCAGATTAAATGCTAGCTAAGATTCTGCGACTATTTGGCCTTAACAAACAACCCGGAAAGGCTTCACATCAAAACCTAGGAAAAACTCCTCCTAGAAACCTCTTTTCAGGAAAGGTGCCCGAAGTCCTTTCTCGTTCGGGTCATACGCTTTCACGTCGTGACATTAGCCCTTACGCCCTTAAAGTGCTGTATCGCTTGCACAATAACGGTTTTGAAGCTTATTTGGTCGGCGGGGGCGTTCGGGATGTCTTGTGTGGTCAACACCCCAAAGACTTCGACGTCGTCACGAATGCAGAGCCGAATGAAGTCGCGAAATTATTTAAAAACAGCCGGTTGATTGGCCGACGGTTTCGGATTGTTCATGTGCATTTTGGTGGCCATATCGTTGAAGTCACCACCTTTCGGGCAACAGCTGCAGGGGGCGGGGAGGCGCTAGAAGATATCCCACCCACCGATATCCATCAAACCCGTAAAAATCAAGCGGGGATGTTGGTGCGCGACAATGTCTATGGTAGCAGCATAGAAGAAGATGTATTGAGACGCGATTTCACGGTCAATGCCCTTTATTATAATATTGCCGATTTTTCGATTACCGATTATGTGGGGGGATTGGCGGATCTGAAGGCAGGCGTTGTTCGAATTATTGGAAATGCTGCCGAACGATATCGCGAGGATCCCGTAAGAATGTTACGAGCCATTCGGTTTGCCGCAAAGCTTAAGTTCAAAATCGATGAAGAAACAGGTAAACCTATTCTTGCATTAGCCTCCTTGCTGGAACATGTTCCTCAAGCTCGCCTATTTGATGAATACATTAAATTATTCTTAAAAGGACATGGCTTGGCAAGTTTTCATTTATTACAAGAATATCAATTATTCCCAAGGTTATTTCCAAGTGTCGCACCTTCTCTTTTACTAAAAGATGAAAATTATCCGATCCAAACATTTTTGACTAACGCCCTCATGAATACAGATGATCGCATAAGAGAATCCAAAACTATCGCACCATTTTTCTTATTGGCGATATTTCTATGGTATCCTATCAAGATTGAAGAGAATAAAATCATTGCAGCGGGGGGAGCAGAGTTTTCTGCCTTCTATGATGCCTGTGATAAAGTTTTTAATGAACAACAACGGGCTTTAACTTTTCCGAGACGATTTTCACAAATGGCACGTGAAGTGCTCAATTTACAACTACGCTTGAAAAAAAATAAACGCGCCCGAATACACACTATTCTTTCGCACTCGCGATTTCGAGCCGCTTACGATTTTCTCTTATTACGCGCAGAAGCAGGCGAACTAGAGGCCAAACCCCAAGCGGAATGGTGGAAACAATTTGTTGAATCGGATGAAAAGGGTCGGGCTAAAATGCTGTCCCATGCCCCAAAACACCTGAAAAAAAGAGCAGCCCTGAAACCAGCACCTTCTAATGAGTCGAGATAAGGTATAGAATCCGGTTTCAAGATTGTAATTTAAGTTATGCCTAAGAGGAGAAAAGCCCATGAAGCCCTATATGTTAATCGAAGGAACCAGCAAAGCTATCGAACAATTTGAAAAAAAGGTGGCAGATGCCATGGAGATGGGGTATAGCCTTGGCGGAGAGTTGGTAGCACATACAGTAGAATCCGGTGAAGCGCGATTCTTCCAAACAATGGTTTTAGAAGATGAAGACGATATGTTTGATGATGAAGAAGAGAATGACGAAGCTGAGGAAGATTAAACATTCATGAGTCGTCGTCTCCTATTTGAAAGATTGTTTAAGCTAAGAGATAGCCTAGCCTCGGTCAAGGTGAGGGATCTCTTTTCAAAAGATAAAGAGCGGTTCAAGCGATTCTCAATTGAAACCGATTCATTCTTATTTGATTATTCAAAGCAGCGTATCACGGAAGCTGTGATGGCGGAATTGTGTGGGCTGGCAAGTGAATCGGGCTTAGAACAAAAGCGAGAGGCTTTATTTTCAGGGGCAATAGTCAATCCTTCTGAAGGGCGGGAAGCGCTACACACCGCGCTAAGAACTTTTGACACCACCCCAATTTTGGTGGATGGCCAAGACATAAAACCCGCTATAAAAGCCATGCTTTCTAAAATGGCGGCTTTCCGGTCTCAATTGTTAGACGGCACTTATTTAAGTGCCAGTAATAAACGTTTTCAAGATATTATTTGTCTTGGGATAGGCGGGTCGTCTCTTGGGCCTTCTTTAGTGTGTGAGGCCTTAAGTGCATATCAAACCGATTTTCGCCTTCATTTTATTTCGAATGTCGATGGCAATAGTTTAAGCCGTACGCTCAAAAAATGTGATCCCAATCAAACCTTATGTTTAATTAGCTCTAAAACTTTTACCACCTCTGAAACCTTAGAAAATGCTAAAGTCATCAAGTCTTGGTTTAAAACTGCTTTTGGAGAAGATGAAGCCGTTTCGCGTCATTTAGTGGGGATCACAGCCAATATTAAAGCCGCACTTTCCTTCGGTATAGCCAAAGAAAACCTTTTTGAATTTTGGGACTGGGTGGGCGGGCGCTTCTCAGTGTGGTCCGCGGTTGGACTGCCGATTGTATTAGCCTTAGGCATTGAGCCTTTTAAAGCCTTTTTAAAGGGCGCTTATCAAATGGACGAACATTTTCAAAACGCCCCCCTATCTGCCAATATCCCTGTATTAATGGGGCTTTTAAGTGTATGGAACACCCATTTTTGGGGTTGCCATACCCATGCCATTTTGCCTTATGAGGATGCTCTTCAAAAATTGCCGCCTTATTTACAACAACTTGAAATGGAAAGTAATGGTAAAAGTCTTACACTCACACGTGAAGTGTTAAATCATGCAGTGACTCCGATCATTTGGGGTGGGGTGGGTTCTGATAACCAACATGCTTATATGCAACTTCTCCATCAAGGGGCCGAAATTGTTCCGGCCGATTTTTTACTGGCCGTGAATAGCCACAGTCCACTTCTCGAACATCAACGTTTATTGGTGGCCAATTGTTTTAGCCAAAGCAAGGCCTTGATGGAAGGTACGGATCACGAAGGTAAGACTCGCAACTTATCAGAAAACAGTCCAAAACCGTTTAATTATTGCGCCGGGAATCGCCCCAGCAGCACGCTTCTATACACCCAATTAACTCCTGAAACATTAGGGGCCTTGTTAGCCTTATATGAACATAAAGTATTTGTTCAAAGTGTGATTTGGGATATTAATCCCTTCGATCAATGGGGCGTGGAACTCGGCAAAACCTTGGCTAAAACCCTTTTACCTCGTCTCACAAATTCCACACTAGAATTCGAAGAAACCGATAGCTCTACCCAAGGATTGATTGAATTTTTTAATAGAAAAATTCAATAACTCTTTTTTATTCTTAATCTGATCACATTTTTCTTTAATTATTTTATGCCAGAATTGAAAAATGGAAATTCTTGAAATCTAAAAACATAATGTGTAAACTAATTTTAGATCAATATAAAGGAGCATAATTAAATGGCTAGGACACAAGAAAGCATAAGGATTACTTTATTGGGTGGACCTATTGCTCCACGAAGTCAGGAATCTAGTGAACGAAAAGCACTCTTTGAAACAATGGCTTCTAGATTACAATTTTTGCGAGATCGGCAAAGCACTACTTCTCCCCAAAGTCCCTCCGATCCACAAAATGTTCAAGCTCCAAAGAGGGCTGAATGGATGCCTGAATGGGAAGTAAGGGAAGGCATTGCTTCTATTATTAAAAAAGGAGATGTGGCCGGTTTAAGGGATCTCAGAGCGAATGGTTTAAGTAATGAACTTATTCTGGAAGTCCTGGATCCTCTTCACACAATCCATCTCTTACATGAAGGCTTTCCTGTATTGTTCCATACTATGTTCAGTGACAGCGGGAATATAGAAATAGTCAAGGAACTACTGTCTTATGGCTTGAAGAATGAAATGATCCATCTTGCGATTCATCAGAGCTCATTGGTAATTCGTGAAGAAAAATATCAAAAGGAAGCATTAAAAGCTTTTAGCTTATTAAAAGAAGCAGGGGCGAAGTTTGATGCCAGTCATGTTCAATATGCATTATTTCACGGTAAAAACAGTGCTTTGCGTGTGGTCTTGGCTCTGGCGGACAAGGCTTCTCTTCCTGAATTTAAAGATTATACTTGGGAGCAAGCAGTAGAAGATTTAAAAGGATATCGTCCTGCTTTTCATGACACAGTTTGGGGAAGAAATTTGTTTCCTTACACGAGCTTTGACCGTTTTGGTAATAATCTTGCTCCCGATGATACTACTTTAAAAGATCGTCTTTTGAGGTTAAGAGGTCTTTTGGTTTCAGCAACTTTACCAGAAAGTCCTGCCTATTTTGCCAATGCTCAAAACTATTTGGTGAGTGTGGATGATTATGCTCCAGATTATTATTACAAGACATCTGGTCCGCTGCGAGATATATTAATGCGAATTCATCCGAAGCATTATTCTAATGACCTTTTCTTCTGGTCTTTCCAAGATACAACAATGAGCACCAGTTGTCCCAATCCCGCTCAACATATAGGGGATACCTGGCGGCCACAAACAACTCCCGTAGGTGATTCTCTACTCCCGCGTGCTATCGCTTCAGTACGAATAACAGGGGAAAAGTACACAGAACAAGTCTCTACATCGGGTGCTTCTCGGACAGAAGGCCTACTCCCGCGTGCTATCGCTTCAGTACGACAATTAGGGGAAAATTTCAACCTCTGGAGTGTGTCTACCCCGCAGGGACGTGCGGTTAGAATGGGTGCACCTCAAGGTGAAAGCCCACATGTGAGCCTGGTGGCAGGAAAAATATCGCTTTCTTTAAAAGCCAGTGCCTCTCCAGAAGCAATTTATGTGGCGCCTGATTCCACTGTCACAATATCCGATATGCCTTCAAATGCGAAGCTTCATCTTCCGCCCGATCCGAGCCGGATAGATGCTCACGGTCAGTGTACGACTGTTATGACGGAGACAGGCCCGGAAGCCCAGTTGAAGAGCCAGACAACGAGTGTCACGCTCCCTGGAAAAACCTGTGCCGATATTCGATCGCAAGTGGGTGTTGCTACGGATGAAGATTTTCTGTTGTCTCTCAAAGACATGTTTTCATTTTGGGGATCCCCTGCTTGGAAGCATGCGCTAGCCGTGTTGATTGGTTTGAGAGAAGAATTGGGTCTCGCCTCTGCCACCCTGGCACGTGGGATCATTGGCAGTAAACAAGAAGGATGGAAGGAGTATGCTGACCTTTGGCAGAGCGCCTTTTTGTCCATTCCCGATGCCAGGGAGAAAAGTAATATTCTCAAGATAATAAGCCATTTATTTAATAAACGCCCGGATATTGTTTTATTGTTAAGCGCTATAATAAGCCAATTGCCAGAGAAGGAAAGAACTAAGCATCTAGCCAATTGTTTAAGTTATTACACAAAATGTCATGGTTTTTACAATGATCCTTCTCAAGGTGAGATTATAAAAAGCACTGCAACTTATGCAGCACGCCTTTGTTTACCTAAAGATCTTCAATTAACAGAAAGCTTGACTCGCCATGGTATGCCTATGGTGCGCGAAAGACTCACTCAAGATTCCGTTTCTGAAGAGGCCTTTTGGGGATTTGTTTTGGTCCCCATACAAGTTGCTTGCCCTTTTCTAGATGTATTCGGTGTTTTTAGTATTAAGCAGAAAGTTCAGGAACGATTAAAACAAGAAGGGATCAGTTTTTCCTCAGTCTGGGGTTGCTTAGAAGATCTGGTTTTTAATCTCGCCGTGGGGGGAAGCACCCTCGCAAAGAACGGACCTTCCTTGGATAAAAAAGGGACTCGAAACCTTACCCCCTCTATGCTTCGGCAAAAATTACAAGCTTTAGAATTAGTAGAAGCGCCAAAACCAACAGCGCCAGAAGCTTTTTCCGTATCAAGTGCTCTATCGGAAACAACACAACCCGATCAAGGGCTTTTAACTCAATTCGGATTACGCCAACGTAAAAACAAAGGACAGGGATCTGAAGAAAATCACCGCTTTAAAAAAGTTTTTTCACCTCATCAAGTCCATGATTAATTTGGTAAAGGGAATAATGTTATGTTCCGAATCGATGCTTGCTAATGCAGACATATATTCGTTACGGCGTGTTAGCGGGATCACCACCCAAGGATAATGTCCTGAAGTCAACATGACATTCATTAAAAACCGCGCAATTCTCCCGTTTCCGTCGAAGTAAGGGTGGATGAATACGAAAATATAATGACCCAAAATAGCACGTACTGATGCCTCCGGTTCTTCTTTAAGATGTTTAACTAGGGCTTCCATAGTATCCACCATGGCTTCTGGGGGAGGAGGAACATGTCGAGAACCACGAATATATATTGGATGATTACGGTATCCCAGTAATTGATGAGGAGATATTAATCCAGCTTGTACCGAGGGAGAAAACAATTTTTGATACCATTCTTGGAGATCTTCTTCTAAAATTTCCCCTGGATTTTGTTTGACTTCTAGAATTTTCATAACCGTTTTTTTAATGGCTTGAAATGCCTCAAAATATCCTCTGGCAGCTAAGGCGTTACGTTGTTCCAGATCTGCTCGATATTGTGCTGGATTCCAGGAATTATTTTTTACTCGTTCAATAAGCTCAGGCGTAACTTGATAGCCTTCTATTGACAGTGAGTTATAGGCATCTGATTGGTAAATATCTTCGATGTTATGCAAATATTCATCTATTGGTTTTGTTACCTTTGGCATTTCCGGAAAAATTTGAATAATAGCACTTCGACATTGCAACCATAAAGCTTCAACTCTGGCCACATAGGGAGAAAGAGGACGCATTGTTTTAAGGAGAGGAACAGATTGTATAAATGGATTCTCTGGCGTAATTTTAATTCCAACCATAGCGAGATCTCTTTCAAGGTTTTCTGCCATACGAAAATTCCCAAGAAATCGATAAGCCCCAATAAGACGGGCGGCAGCACTCTTAAAGGCATATTGAATAATGAATTGACTTAATTCTGAGGAAGACTGAATGGAACGCTACGTAATAATGCTTCGGTAATAGGTTTGGGGTTATCCATATGCAAACCGCCTTAAGAAATAACTTTATCTTGATGTTTATATTTACCTTACTTTGATGTTACATGAAGGGGCTATTACGAAGATTCGAAAGTGAAAAAACAAAAGCCCTAGTTTAATTACTGCGAGGTTCTTTCTCGTATTTCTTCTAAGGTTTTGCAATCAATGCAAAGAGCAGCAGTTGGGCGGGCTTCAAGTCGGCGGATCCCGATTTCAACTCCGCAAGACTCGCAATAGCCATAATCTTTTTCGTCAATTTGCTTTAAAGCCTCTTCAATCTTTCGAATCAATTTACGTTCGCGATCGCGGGTACGCAATTCTAAATTGAAGGTTTCTTCTTGTGTGGCTCGGTCGTTCGGATCAGGTAACACATCCGCTTCCTTCATTTCCGTCAAGGTGTGGTCCACCTCTTTCATTAATTCCTTTTTCCAGTCTTCCAAAATCTGTCTGAAGTGTAAAAGTTGCCCTTCGCTCATATAGGCCTCACCCGAACGGGTTTGGTAGGCCTCATATTTATAAGGCATGACAGGTTCTTTATGATGTTGGTGCTTGGTCGCAGTCGTCGTAGCCTTAACGGCTTCTTTCACGGGGGCCTCTTTCATGACTTTCTTTTGGGCAGGAGCCTTTGTGGCCTTAGGGGCACTCTTCGTAGCAGTACTAACAGGTTTCTTCTTCACAGGTGATTTAGTAGAGGTGCTTGTTGTTTTCGTTGTAGTTTTTTTCTTAGACCGCATGACCATACCCCTTCCCCTATATCACTCATCTTCATTGTTAAAGTATTTCATTAAAGGAGGTATATAGCAAAATCTGAAACCTCCCACAATGGTGTATCTGCACTTTTGGGAAAAATTTTTCCTGCCGATAACTAAGATGGGAAACCAACTTCTTCGGTGGGCCGAGCGATGAAATTCAAAGGACCTTTAATTGAAGCCACGCTTTTAAAGCGGAGTTTCCATTTTTTAATGGAAGTAGTGCTTAAAAATCGACGTCGACGCACGCTGTATTGCCCCAATTTAGATCCCTTAGCCAATTGTGATGTTCTGGGCAGTCGGCTGTGGTTTTCAACCACCAATCGCCTCTCACAAGGTTATTTGGATATTGTTGAATTGATGGAAGTAAACGGAGGATGGTTAGTTGCCGTCAATCCGAGTTATGGCCCGACCCTCGTTGCGGAAGCCTTAGATCGAGGGACCTTGCCGGAACTGAAAGGATATCGATTTGTGCATTTTAATAGTTTCCAAGCTAATCACCCCACCCCGATTGAGCTCTTATTGCAAGAAGAAGGTAAGCATTGTTTTGTAACAATTGAACCCGTCTTTTTTGGGGATGATAAAGGCGATGGCTATTTTCCAGAAACCCAAACACACAGTCTATCCATCTTACAAGAATTAATCACCCAAAAAGAACGAGGACATCGTGCGATTGTTTTGTATTCCGTGCAACACAATGGCATCCATTGTGTGAGACCCCGTGATTCCGTGCATCCTGCCTATGGTGATTTATTGCGAACGGCTGTTGCAAAAGGCGTGGAAGTCATTGCCTACCGCACTAATATTAATTTGACAGAAATAGCCTTGGAATCTCGCATTCCAGTTTTATTATCTGAGGATATTTTGTCGGATTAAATTATCCATATCTTCATCAGAAATATCCCTTGTCGTCGAAACTGAAATCACATATTCTTTCTCGATTTCCGAAAAAGGATCCACCACTTTTAATTGTTCTTCTAACACTACTTGCGTGGCATCCGAGGCATCCTTCTTTTCTGCGAGCCGTTTTTGAATGCGTTCGCATAATAAAGGATAAGGAGCCTCGCAATGGAGGATGTGAAAAGGAACTTGAAGTGATTGAGCGAGTTTAAAAAAAGACTCGCGCGAACTTAAACTTAAGAATGCAGCATCGACAATGACAGAATATCCATCTAGAATAATTTGCTTGGCCAATTGATAGAGACGTTCAAAGGTCTTTTGGGTTTTTTCTTTTGTGTAAAGTGAGCTTGTGTCGCTGTCCTTATCTCTCGTTGTCTCGGATGCAAAATAACTTGAAAACAACCTTTTTCGTTCGACATCGGAACGAATATGAATTGCGCTAAGCTTAGCCGCCATTTTTCTGGAGAGTGTGGTTTTTCCGCTTCCAGAGACCCCTGAAGTGAGGATAAGCTGCGGTGATTGAGGAACTATTAATTTGAGCGCAAGTTCCTCGTAGCTTTTTGCCTCATCGATATAATTTTGCCCGTGACTTAAACCAACTACTTTTCTTCGAACCATGGCTCGATAGAGTTCATAGAACCGCAATCCTTTTAGTCCCTCATAATCTCCTGTCCAGCTAAGATAGCAATTTAAAAAATAACAGGCCTCATACAGATAGTTTTTCGCCTTAAGATCCATCGTTAAAAAGGCGATATCATTGGTAATATCGATAAAACGAAATGCGGGATTAAACTCGATGCAATCAAAGGCTAGAATTTGATTTTCAAACAAAACAAGATTATTTATTTTTAGATCACCATGACAGGCTCGCACAAACCCTGAAGATTGACGTTTCTCAAAAAACCCAAACAAGGCGTCAACCTTATCAAGGGTCCATTCTTTAATGATCTTTAAATTTTTCGCAGAAAAAGGAGCGTTATTTAAAACCTCTTCACCATAATCTTTAAAATTATCCAGGCAATCACTCTTTATCCTGTCCGGTGTTCCAAAGGAAGAGAGGGTGGCGGTGATCGGTTCTAGCTTTTCTGCCTGATGATGAAATTTTCCGAGCATCATTCCCATTTGCTCTAAATCCTCTTCCGCTATCCTGCCTGCTAGCAATAATCTTGGAAGGAGATGGTCTTGGGGAAACTCATGCATTTTAAGGGCATATTCAATAATCTCACCCTCACCCATTCCTTCTCCCACGCCTTCCGCAGCGCCATCCCTATTTAAACGAGGATGAGCTTCGCTTCCCCTAATCGGGATCACCCCAACATAAAGCGCGCCAGCCAAAGCTTGATTTAATTTAAGTTCTTCTTGACAGTAATATTTTCTTTTCTCAAGACTTGAATAATCCACAAAATCTAAAAGGATGGGTTTTTTTATTTTATAGGCATAGGGTCCAGTTAACAGAATCCAAGACAAAAGCGTTTCAATAACCTGAAAACGAGAAACAGGGTGATCGAAAAGCTTTGGATCTTGAAGGGCTTTAATTAAATTTAAGCTTTCCACGTCCTGAAAATCTTCTCAACCTTGTTTAGGGTAAAATCTAATACAGAAGCATGGGCATCAGACATAAATGCGGCTTCATACATGGAAGGGGCAAAATATACGCCTTCCTTCAACATTTCATTGAAAAAATATCGAAATGCAGGCAGGTTACTTTTGGCAACATCTTCATAACAAGTAATGCTTTCTTGTTCGGTAAATAAAAAGCCGAATAATCCCCCTTTTTCCGTTATATGTAAGGGAATGCTAAAACGCGCGGCTAACTCTTTGAACCCTTCTGTGAAGGTATGGGTCAACAGGCTTAAATGATCATGAAAATCCAATTTCATCACGCCTTTTAAAGTGGCAAGACCTGCCGCCACTGCTACTGGATTGCCGGATAAAGTGCCTGCTTGATAAACTGGCCCGATGGGAGCAAGTTGCGACATCAGTTTGCGTTTACCACCAAAGGCAGCCAAGGGTAATCCTCCGCCAATAATTTTTCCAAGACATGTGAGATCGGGCGTAATTTGATAAAGACTTTGGGCCCCCCCTAAGGCCACTCGAAATCCTGTGATCACTTCATCGAATATTAAAACAACCCCATATTGTTCGGTTAAGGCGCGAAGTCGAGGTAAAAAATCGGGCAAAGGTAAAACACAATTCATGTTGCCCACAATCGGTTCAACAATCACCGCTGCCAATTGTTCTCCATCCGCCTTAAAAACAGTTTCAAGTTTTTCTAAATCATTAAATGGGATCACCAAAGTTTCGGCGGATAACATAGCGGGTACCCCAGGAGAATCGGGGAGGCCAAAGGTTAACTGGCCCGAGCCTGCCTTCACCAATAAACTATCCACATGGCCGTGGTAACATCCTTCAAATTTCAAAATCTTGTTTCGTTTGGTAGCCCCCCTTGCAAGACGGATGGCAGTTTGGGAGGCTTCTGTTCCTGAGCTAACTAGCCTAACTTGTTCAATGGAGGGCATGAGTTTAGTGATAAGCTCGGCCATCTCTACTTCTTGAAGTGTTGGGGCACCGAAGCTTAATCCCAAACCCACGGCCTTAGACACGGCCTCAATCACGCGAGGATGAGCATGCCCTAGAATCAGGGGGCCCCAAGAGCAGACAAAATCTACGTATTGTTTCCCATTAATATCAAAGAGATAGGGGCCTTCCCCGTGGGTGAAAAAGAGAGGCTCTTTTCTCCCTACCCCTCCAAAAGCCCTCACCGGGGAATTTACGCCACCTGGAATGACTGTTTGTGCCCGTTCCCATAATTCGGTAGAATACTCTGACATAGAGCGATTTCCCCATGCTTAAACCTGATATTTATTAAGCCATGATTTGGGGGGAATAGAAAGCTCATTTTTTTTAAGGGGTGATTCAGAAATGGTAGGGTGGGACGATTCAATGATTTGGATTTCATTAATTATTTTAATAGTTTTTGTAGTAGCAATTATTTTCACAATTAAACGACAAAAAGAGGCCATGCAAAAAGTGGCTGGTGCCTTAAAGCTACAGGAGCGTGGCAACCGTCAGTTAGAGTTAATCTTGGGCGAATTACGACGTTCAAATAATTTTTTATCAGCCATGGCCGGGAAGGATGTAAAAGATCTCCCGAGAGTATCCATTGCGCCGGAACCTGCTGAATACAAAATGTCTTCTTCCGCTTCCGTGTCCACTTCTTCATCTTCTTCCTCGTATGAATCTGAAACGGATGAATCGATGGAAGACGCCAATCATCCCTTCAAAGTATATGTCGGGAATGTGGATTACACTGCAACCGCAGAAGAGCTTGCTGAATACTTTTCACGATGTGGCCAGGTAGATTACGTTAATATTCCTGTTAATCGTTATACGGGTCGTGCGCGTGGATTTGGCTTTGTCACCTTCGCCTCACGCGAAGAAGCAGAGCGCGCAATGAGTTTAAATGGAACCGAATTTAAAGGACGTCCTATTCAAGTCAATTTTGCCAAAGAAAGGGAATAATTCATATGAAGCGTTATATGTGTTTACTCTGTGGCTATATTTATGATGAAAAAGAAGGCTGGCCTGACGACGGTATAGCCGCAGGGACTGCTTGGGCAGACATACCTCCGAATTGGCGTTGTCCTGATTGCGGTGCTTCAAAAAATGATTTTGAAATGGTAGAAGTCGAACGCGTTTAAAACGGCTTAACCACTGCCAGGATCACAACCAATATTAAAATAAGGATAGGGAATTCATTTAACCATCGATAGAAGACATGGCTTCTTCTATTTTGGTCTTTTGCAAATTGCCGTCGTAAATAATCGCAGTAGACATGAAACAGAATTAATACCCCGACTAAGGTCAGTTTCAGATGAAACCAAAAGGCATGTTTATAAACGGCCCAGCCGTAGCTAAAGGTAAGCCAGAGCCCAAGGGCGAGTGTTAACAAGGCACCGGGGGTCATGATCCCGTAATAGAGCTTTCTTTCCATTATCTTGAAGCGATCTTGGCTGATTTTATCGTTAGCCATGGCATGATAGACAAAAAGACGGGGCAAATAGAAAAGGCCACTAAACCAAGTGACCATAGCGATAATATGAAAAGCTTTAATCCAGAGCATATAAGGTCTAAAATACTGACATGACAAGTATTCTACTCACAAATGCTGCGAAAGCGAAACTTGGGGAATTATCCGCGAGTGGGCCGGTCGATTCTTATTTTCGGATTGGAATCGAGGGAGGAGGCTGTTCAGGTTTCCAGTATACGTTTGCCATTGTTCCCGATAAAAACCCGCAAGATGCAGAAATCATTGAATACCTGGACGCGACCCCCCTCAAAATTCTGGTGAAGCAAACGAGCCTTCCCTACCTAGAAGGGGCAGTCATCGACTACGTTAAAAATCTTCAAGGTAGCCGTTTTTTAGTTTCCACTAATCCCAATGCAGAATCTGCTTGTGGATGTGGGGCCTCGTTCACACTCAAAGAAAGCTGTTCCAAAAAAGCAGGATGAGTGATGGTTACTCCAGGTAAATTTGGAGAAGTGCTAGGAATACTCTATCAGTTTAAGTCCTATGTATTTTCATTCAAACAAGATCCTCCGCAAGAGTTACCCAAACAAGCTGAGCCTAAGCAAGTCCTTTACAAACAAGATGCTCTTCAACAAGACGTGCCCAAACAAGATGATCAAAAGCAAAACGGATCTAAAAAAGCTATACCGATTATCCCCAAGAACATAGCGTATTTAAATCAGCTCCTACTCGATCAAGTTGAAAGTGTATATGGTTTGTTTGTGAAAAGAGATTCACCTTTGCAAATTTCGACGACCATTCAGTATCAAGGGATTACGACATTACCGCATGTCTATGAATTTGAAAAGCCCAAAATAAAATATAAACGAGACTTCGAATATGACATCGTCGATGAAGATGAAGATGAAGATGAAGAAGATTTTGGGAATGCTCGCTCTGGCGGGGAAGAAGAGACTAAATATGACATAGAGTCCAGAACAGTCTATCTTAAACGTTACAATTATTATTGTCCTAATGAAAGAGTTACAACCGTTTTGTTTGAACCCATAGCGGTTCGTCGAGATAATCAAGCTAGACTAGAAACAGTTTTGCGATCCATTCAAGCTTCTTTGCTAAGAAGAGAATATGAGGAAGATGAACAGGAATATCTTGCGATTATTCCCATTGGTGAGTGGGCAACACCTGAACTTAAAACCCTCACTTGGGGGATCTCTCACTTTACTGTGATTGCCCTCTCAAAGCAAAAGGGGGCGCTCTCGGCTTGCATTTTTGATTCGAGAGAAGATCCTAATCAATTTGTCCCGGGTTTATGCCATGTTCCGTTGATTTATAGGATCCCTTCTCATGTTGTTCCTACTTTAGATGCAGAAATAAATGCCTGCTTTAAAAAGATTTTTCAAGATAAAGCCAGAGAGATGACGGTTCCCCGTATCTATTTGGGGGCGCAAAGCCTATGGGATTGGAATAGCTGTGGATACCAGCAAATTAAGGTAATTTATAGCTTGTTTCAAGGCACGCTTTGTGTGGGCAAAATAAGCGATCCGGAGATTGCGAAAAAAATCACCCCCACAAAGGAAGAATTGACCGCCATTTTAGAAGAGCTTGCCCCTAAACCGAGGATCCTAGCACAGACTCCTCCAGCTTCACCTCAAGATCCCGGCGTTACACCTCCGAACCACCGCGTTTTTCCCTCCCCCCAATCTTGATTTTCAATGGCTGGATTAATACCCAGAATCTAACTAAATAGTAACTGCCTAGCAGTTCTTTTGTCCCCGTCATCCCCGCCGCAGCAGGGGATGACAGAAAGGGGGGCACCTGGGTAGTTACACTAAATACTTATCGACACTTACTAAATTATACGAAATTTACTCTAGATTTTAATTATCAATAATATTAGGATAAACGCCTGTGTCCTAGAGTCATTTTCATTTAAAAAAGGGAGAAAACTATGTCTCGCTTGCTTAAAATTAGTTATACGATTTTCCTGATTTTGATTTCATTATCTGGGTGTAGCGGTACACATACGCCTGCGAGGGGACAAAGGCCCTGGACACATATTGAATTGGGGGCAGGAAATTATGGAAAGGAAGGTCATACAAAAATTGCTCTTCGTAAGACTGTACTAAAAGAATTTACTTATGTAGGTAAGACACGTAATTTTATTGATGAATTGCCTGAGTTTGACAAAGTAGCTTATGATCCTAACCATCAGTATGCTGTTCTCTTTTCAACCTTGGATAAGCTTATTGAAAAAAAGGGACCTCGAGGTGTTTTTCACATAAATGATTTATATCCTGAATATGCAAATTATGCAGTAGAAGTACTAAGAGATTACGCTAGGAAGAATGGGTACTCTCAAATTATTATTGAAGCCATACCGGGCGATTATTTAGCAATCGATTCTCAACAAACACTTGCTCCGTATCACTTAGCTGTCTATGATAGCGTGCATCTAAAAAATCCTGAAGTTTCTTTTTTCAATTACGGAATGGAGGGTAATAAAATGTTGTCAAATGAGACGAGTCGTCAAAAGGGACGATCCAAACTTCAAACTCTCGCCAATCTGTCTTATAAAGGACTTTATTTTTTCCCGATAGAGCCTGCAGATTACTTTATTCCCACAGCTGAGAGAGAAAGTTTTATTCAGAAAGGCGTTTTTTATCGAGCCACCAAAGAATGGGCTCCTGTCGCTTACTATTTTCCCGAAGGGCAGAAAATAGACGAAATTCATGGTCATGTTTACTTTATTAAAAGCAAACATCCTGACTCCTTTAAACATGAACTTTGATCAATTTTTCTATTGTTTAATTAAACCGGGTAGGTTTAGCTTCTTGTCCAGGTAATTCTGAAATCAAATGCCTCTCTTTTAACTCGTCGAGGGTTTTTACTTGAGCAGGGCTTAGAAGTTTTGAGAAAAGATCCTTTAATACGCCATGCATGTTCTTTATATCTTTGTTTTTGAGTTCTATTAATTGCGTCTTATCGATAGTTTGGCTTTCTGTTTTTTTGCCATCATCATAGGACATACTAATATTCCCTGACGAATCTCTTGAAATTAATTTTGAATGTCCAAAGTCAACAAATTGAACTTGATTGTCAAAGGAATCAAATAGAATATTGTCTTCTTTTACATCGTCTAGGATAATTCCTAGGCCATGATATTCTTTTAATTTCACAAAGCACTGCTGAATGATTTCATTGATTTGTTTGGTGTCGAGTTCAAGCTCTTTTTTAGCAAGATCGAAAAGACTTTTTCCCGTAACAAGGGTTTGTATAATATATTGATTGATTAATCCATATTTCATGGAAGGCACCAGCATACTCCCTTTAAATCGATTAAGTAATTTCAATATTTCAATTTCAAGATCATTTGAAGAACCTCGAAGTATTTTAATGGCAACCTGTCTGTATGTATCGATGTTGATAGCCTTTTTAACTTTGTCAGGGCCTTTTCCGCAACTTCCGCGCCCTAAGGTTTCCCCTAATTTATAATAAGCCCTTGTTTGGGGTTCATAGACAAATGAACCTTGAAATTCAGAGGCTATTTTTCCAGAAACTTTGAGAGATAGGGTTCTGCCTGCCCTTCTGATTTGGGGTTTCAAATAGCATTGTTCATAAAGATATCCCAAAAAAACAGGTACGGAATCTCGCAAATAGGGGCACACTCGAAACCTTTTGTCATCTGCATGTTTCAACTGAAGCTCATATTTTTTTCTATAAATATCCTCGCTTTGTGCTTGTGCCCATTTTAACCATTGTAAATTGGCGAGATATCGACTTCTTTCATCGGTATGAAAATGACGTACAAGTTTTGATTTTAAATCGGCTTCTGTTTTCATGAATTTTATCCTACTTATATGGTTATATCTTTACGAACCGCTCAAGATTGTTGTTGTCGCATCAATTGGCAATTCGTATTTACGGTTACTAGTCCCGATTACTCTATTTGGGTAAACGGCCAGTTTGAGCGTAGCACTAAAAATCATTAATTTGAGCATAGAATCGATTAGTTATGCTACAAATACATCTTCTAAATTTTGAGCTTTCAGAACACGTTTTGCCCATTTTAGTAAAGAATCAGCTTTAGCTTCTTTAATTTTCTGGCGGTAACTCTCAGGGATCGTATTAAATTTTTCCTCTAATAAACACAATAACATTGTGCTCTCACCTTGTAGTCTAGCGATATCAAAAATTCCACCTGGACGTGGTGGAAAGTCAGTTCTATAATCCATTGTTAATTCCTCCTCTAGCATCTTGATAGTGTCTTGGCATTTTTGCTCAAGTGTAGCGGGTAATGTGAATACCCAGTCGATAAACATTAATAAAGTATTGACATCCTCTTTTTGTCGACCCTGTTTAAATAAACACCTAATTAAGTCGATCTTACTTACCAGTTTAGCATCGGGAGATTTTTTCTCCAAGGCCTTTAATTGAGCCAAAATGACAGGTGCGAATAGGTTCTTTGCTAATTCAAGTTCCTCAATACGACTTCTATAGTCAACGAGCTTGATAATAGGAAAGCGCATTTCAATCGATGACCCCCAAAGTTCTTCTCGAAAAGAGCTGGGCCGCCATTTTTGATCGGGATCAATCAAAACAGCTAAACTGGCGATAGGGCTTTTGTGTAAATCCCGAAGTCGATATCGATAAATGAACATCCGTTCCTCAAATTCAGGATCAAATTGTCCCTGGACCTCTATATGAATTAATACAAAGGCTTCCTTGCCATTGAAACGAAATATTTCGACTAATTTATCCGCGACTCGATTAGTGGTAGCTGCATTTTTTGCTATTTTACTAAGCTCTTTATCGAGCATTTTATAACCTTTGCTCCAGTCAATTTCCTTATATTGTTCGGGCCAACAATAAGCAACAAAATCCTTAAAATAGATGTCTAATATTTTTTTCCAGGGGGTATCAAATTCCGATCTCGATTTGGACATTTCCATTTCTCCTACTCCTTGACGACAACGAGAAAAGAAAAGTTGTTGATTTATTTCCAACGACTACTTTTCAGCGTCTGAATTTTATATGAAAGAAATGAAATAAGGAAGATATTTATCAGCTATTGTAATGCCGACTTTTGGGGACTTTGGTTTAAATCAAATCCGGGCACCAGCCGAAAATTCCGCCTAAAGCGGCGGGACGATTCGCACCTGTCACCGAGGGACAATTGCCGGGATTGCCTTCAAGGGTTTGTTTGGCGAGCCAGGCAAACAAAGCCGCTTCCACCCAATCGGGAGATAAACCTAAGGCTTCGGTAGTCTGCAGTGTTTTGCCTAAATGTTTTTCTAATTCGCGCATAAGGGCAATATTATGAGCGCCGCCACCACAGATATATATTTCTGCGTCTGGCGGGGCAACGCTTTGAATTGCATCATTAATGGTTCTGGCCGTGAGCTGTAATAGGGTGGCTTGGATATCTTCTGCTAAAAAATTTCCGGTTGTAAAGTTTTCAGATGAAAAATCTTTTGCTGAAGAGCTGCCAGCCGAAAACTTTATCTTCATCTGATTTATTTTTTCATTCAACCAATTCAAATTAAACATTTCCCGCCCCGTGCTTTTGGGGGGAGATAATTTAAAATAAGGATCATTCAAAAAAGCTTCTAATAATAAGGATTGTGATTTTCCGCTTAATGCAAAGCGACCCTCTTTATCAAAATCTGCGCCTTGTTCCACTCCAATCCAGGCATCCATTAAACAATTTCCTGGACCCGTATCAAAACCTTTGGGAGGCAAGGAAAGATCTTTCGGTAATACAGTGATATTCGCAATTCCGCCTATATTCACAATCACCCGATTCTTGTCGCTTGAACGAAACACGGCATTATGGAAGCCTGGGGCAAGGGGGGCCCCTTTTCCACCGGCCGCAATATCGCGCCTTCTAAAATCTGCGACCACCGGAATTCCGGTGCGTTCAGCAATCACATTGGGGTCGCCTATTTGCAGGGTAAAAGGTGGAGTGTTGTTCGGACAATGTCTTAAATTTTGTCCATGACTACCAATCGCTCTGATATCAGCGGCCTTAACAGAAGCAGCCTCTAAAAGCGCCACCACCGCTTTGGCGAAGAGCTCGCCTGCTTCAACATCCAACGCACCAAATTCATCAATGGAAAGGCTCTCTCCTTCAGTAGCCCCTTCTGAAATAGCTAAACATCTTTCTCGATAAGGTTTAGGGATAGGGTAGCTTAAACTGCTTAACAAACGAATGGAGGCAAGTTGAGAGTAATGTTGAGAGATAGGTTCGAAAGAGATAAGAGCCACATCTACTGCATCAAGGCTCGTGCCAGACAAGACCCCTATATATAAATATTTATTCATTTACCCGTAAATCAGCACTCGCCATCTTTATCTTATGTTCATACTGATCCATTAAACGCAACATTTCTTTCGCATGGGCGAAAAACTCACGCTTGTTGGGTCCGGGAATTACCGTATTCTTTACGAAAGTTGCCGTTAAAGGATCGCGATGAATATTATCCACCAAGAATTCATAATGAAGATGATCCCCTCTTGCGAGCCCTGTGTGCCCCACATACCCGATCACTTGTCCTTGCTTCACTTGCATACCCACCTTTAAATTTTGGGCAAAACGGGACAAATGGGCATACAAAGTGACATGACGATGACCGTGTTGTAATTTAATAACATTGCCATATCCTCTTTGTTTCGCTGCATAGATGACCCTGCCTTCTGCAGTGGCTTGAACAGGGGTACCTAAAGGTGCTGCAAAATCCGTACCCTTATGGTTACGAAGTTTATGCAAAATCGGATGTCGACGTTTTCCAAATTGGGAACTGATACGCGTAAAATCTACCGGGGTCCGTAAAAATGCCTGTTGTTTGCTGCTGCCATCGGGGGCGAAATATCCGGTTTGGCCCTCTTTGTCTGTATAACGGATAGCTTGGTGTGTCTTGTTCTTGGTTTTGAGTTCAGCGGCCAATATATGGCCTGTTTCGAATTTTTCGCCATCAATATATTTTTCTTCAAATAATACCCGGAAACTATCGGAGGGTTTTAAATCTGCCGTAAAATCAACATGTGAAGCGAAAATATCCACCATTTGCGCCACAACCTTGTGATCAAGACCTGCACGCTTAGCTGAACTGGATAGAGATTCATTAATTTTCCCTTTACCAAAGGCCAATTGATTCTCGAAGGGGATTTCTCTTTGTTCGATCCGAAAAGTTTTTGCAAAGCGCGAGGCCACGACTGATCGGCTACGTGAAAAATCCACATGCAAATTTTCGATTTCTTTTTTTGAATTCACTTGAACTTTTAAGAGTTGCCCAGCTTGTAATTGAGCAAGATAGCGCGTTTTGTTATCCGCATTTAAAATGGCCTGTAAATCTTTGGTTGAAAGACCTTGGCGGTTAAATATTTTCCGAAGCGTATCCCCTTTGCGAACTTTAATATTGTGATGCGTTATCACAGATTTAAGCGGGATAAGATTAGCTTTGTGATGATGGATGATTTTTTCTATTCCATCACGCGGAGCGGGATTAAGATTAATGACAGGGACTTCTGAATTGAGAGATTCTGTGGTTTTGGAAAAAGCAGTTCCACTAAATAGACCCGATAGCCCAACACACACACATAAAAAAACGAGACCTTCGGTAAAAGGGCGAAGCGGTCGGGACTTAGCTTGCGAGCCTTGAGCCCGTAAGTCCAATTTGAAAGTCCACTTGTTAAGACTATCCACTAACTTTTTCCCCTCACTCTTTCCGGTCTTTGCTCGAATTAGCTTGAAAATTCTTCATCGTTTTCATCATATGATTTTTAGTCAATAAATTAACTTCATGTTTTTGGGAATACTTCCCAACTATACATATAGTGTGCAAGCCACCCTCGGTCAAAAGACCTTCAAAAAATAAGTATCCATAATTAACACAATAATGTGAAAATAGGAACCCTTGAGGGCAGGTCAAAAAAGGCCAAAATTGAGTTGGAGCGATAGGTCAATGAGAAATAATCAAGGTAGAGATGCTGAAGGCCTTGAAGGTGCTAAGCGCGGTGAAAATGCCGCAAATGCTTTTGGCTGGGATGAAATAAAACGTGGCGCTGAAGAAATTTTAGTCGAGAAGGAATTGCTTGAAAAATTATCGCTTAATAAACCGCTTCGTATTAAAGCAGGATTTGATCCTTCCGCTCCCGACATTCATCTTGGTCACACGGTCTTACTGAATAAATTACGACAGTTTCAATTGCACAATCATGTGATTTTATTTTTGATTGGAGATTTTACCGGCATGATTGGTGATCCAACCGGTAAAAACATCACGCGTCCCGCGCTCAGTGTAGAGGAAGTTAAGAAAAACGCAGAAACTTATCAAGAACAAGTCTTTAAAATTTTAGATCCTACTAAAACTGAAATATTATTTAACTCGAGCTGGTTATCCGAGCTCGGAACCAAAGGCATGATTGAATTGGCGGGTAAATATACTGTCGCTAGAATGCTTGAACGAGAAGATTTTAGTACACGCTTCAAAAATAATCAGTCTATTGCCATCCATGAATTTCTCTATCCTCTTTTACAAGGGTTTGATTCGGTTCATTTGCGTTCCGATGTTGAAATTGGGGGAACGGATCAAAAATTTAATTTACTGGTGGGACGAGAATTACAAAAGCATTATGGCCAAAAACCGCAAGTGGTCATGACATTTCCATTATTAGAAGGATTAGATGGCGTTAATAAGATGTCTAAATCCTTAGGAAATTACGTGGGGATCTCCGATTCTCCTAAAGACATGTTTGGTAAATTGATGTCCATCTCAGATGAACTCATGTGGCGTTATTTTGAACTATTAAGTTTTAAACCAACAGCCGAGATTGCAGGCCTCAAAGAAAGCGCCAAGAAAGGGATGAACCCTCGAGATATTAAATATTTATTGGCAGAAGAATTAATAACCCGATTTCATTCCCAGAAAGAAGCCTTGATGGCCAAAGAAGCCTTTATCGCCCAATTTCAACGGCATGAATTGCCAACAGACATCCCCGTGGTAGCCTTAAGCTCTCCTGCCCCCGGAATGGCACTTTCAAAGCTCTTGAAGCAAGCAGGACTCACCCCCAGTAGCTCGGAAGCCATTCGTTTGATTAAGGCAGGGGCAGTTTTGGTCGATGGCGAGCGGGTAGAGGATATTCAACGCCTAATCGAAATTGGCCCCACCCACTTAATCCAGGTCGGAAAACGTCGTTTCGCGAGGATTAAATTAGAGAAATCCTAAGCCTATTGAGCAGGGCGCCCTCTCTGAGTTACACTTCCGCCAACGCTGGTGTAGCTCAGTTGGTAGAGCAGCTGATTTGTAATCAGCAGGTCGCAGGTTCGACTCCTGTCACCAGCTCCATTAAGTGACCCGACTCTAACTAATTATAAGTTAATTAACTAAAAATAGAAGAAAACACACAGGAAAATTATATTATCAAAATGCTGCCAAACTAAAATACGCAGAAATGACAATTGTCATTTCTGCGTATTTGGTGTATGTTCCCTCTATAGAAGTGGTCGGAACTATATAGTAGGATGATTTGATGAAAAACAAGTTTTTTTTTGGGCGAAAACCTGAGTTAAAAGAACTGCATAAATTTCTCAAAAAACGCACGGCGAGCTTAATCGTCATTCAAGGAAGACGACGTATTGGTAAAAGCAGATTAATAGAAGAATTTGCGCAGAGTTTTAACTTTTACTCATTTTCAGGGTTGCTACCGGATAAAGATGTCACTGATCAGGATCAACGAGATGAATTTGCCAGACAATTCGGTGAGTATAGTACTGCTGAGATCCAAAGTAATGATTGGTCTACTTTATTTTTTGCGTTAGTACAACAGACTCAAAAAGGGCGTGTCATTATTCTATTAGATGAAATTTCATGGATGGGTTCTGAAGATCCCACTTTTTTGGGAAAATTAAAGAATGCCTGGGATCGACATTTTAAGAAAAATCCTGAATTGATTTTGATTTTATGTGGTTCTGCTTCTACTTGGATAGAAAAAAATATACTTTCTAGCTCTGGGTTTTTGGGAAGAGTTTCTTATACGTTAACATTGGAAGAACTCTCTTTAAAAGAATGTAATGAATTTTGGGTAAATGTGGGTGCGCGTATTTCCGCATATGAAAAATTTAAAGTATTATCTGTCACAGGAGGAGTGCCGCGATATCTTGAAGAAATGCACCCCGATCGACCTGCTGAGGAAAATATACGAGAACTTTGTTTTAAAAAGGGAGCCTTATTAGTTCATGAATTCGAACGTATATTTTCTGATCTCTTCTCGAGGCGGAGTGAACAATATAAAAATATTGTACAATGCTTAGAGGATGGTCCATTAGAATATAGTGAGATCTGTGATAAACTCAAAGTGGGAAAATCAGGGCTTATCAGCGAATATTTGAAAGATCTTATGCTCTCCGGTTTTATTAGTCGAGATTTTAGTTGGCATCTTAGGTCGGGCATGCATTCTGCGATTAGTGTATATCGTTTGCGAGATAATTATCTTCGTTTTTATCTGAAATATATAGAGAAGCACCTTCCTGAAATTGAAAAAAAATCTTATCATATAAAATCGTTATCCTCGCTGCCAGGTTTTGCTACCATTATGGGATTGCAATTTGAAAATTTAGTTCTACATAATCGATCGTTTATTCACGAGTCCTTAAACATTCGTACAGAAGACATTGTCACTGATAATCCCTATTTTCAACGAAAGACAGCCCGACGCCAAGGTTGTCAACTTGATTATCTTATTCAAACACGATTCAATATGTTGTTTGCCTGTGAAATCAAATTTTCCCGTCATCCTATACAACGTTCTGTCATCCAAGCAATGAAGGAAAAATTAGACAGGCTTGCCCTACCTCGCGGTTTTTCATGTTGCCCTGTACTTATTCATGTTAATGGTGTGGATGATTCAGTGGCGGATAGCAACTATTTCACTGAAATTATTAATTTCAGTCTATTACTTGAATCTTAATGGGAGGTAAGTACCGCACTTTTCCTTCCAGACTTCTTGCAAGTGACCAACCTAATATAAAGATGCGGGTTAGTTAATAAACTATTCTCTCCGATCCGTTTCAATATAAATATCTAACTTATTTGCAAATTTCTCGCTTTTCACGGACAATCGGCCCCAAGCCAAATAGGGCCTGGGATTATGGCGCAATGAGTTGAAGCTTTAAGCGCACTAAGCATTTGACTTGTCTTCGTGTACGTGGAAAAATGGGGCCCCTTAAGTTTTAAATTTGAGGTTGTTTGAGATTTAAAGGTTAAAAGTGTGGGGCCTTTGGGAGGGGTACCCAAGCGGCCAACGGGAGCAGACTGTAAATCTGCCGGCTTATGCCTTCGAAGGTTCGAATCCTTCCCCCTCCACCAAAATTGGAATTGGCAGATTTGGCGAACGCGGGTGTAGTTCAATGGTAGAACTTCAGCCTTCCAAGCTGATAGCGTGGGTTCGATTCCCATCACCCGCTCCAGCTTTCGGGGTGCTTTATATAGCCCACATAGCTTAGTGGTAGAGCACTTCCTTGGTAAGGAAGAGGTCACCGGTTCAATCCCGGTTGTGGGCTCCAGACGTGATTAAGAAGTGATTATACATTTAAGTTAAGGTTTGAAGGTAAGATACGGTTAAGATTTGGTTAAGTTTGGTTAAATATTTTTGGTAGTGTGTTTATTAGTGAAGGGGAGAGACTTCCGTGGCCAAAGCGAAATTTGAAAGAGATTTACCACATATAAATGTTGGAACGATTGGGCATGTGGATCATGGAAAGACAACGCTGAGTGCAGCGATTACGAAGGTAATGGCGAAGGAGCACGGAGGCGAATTTGTCGATTATAGCCAGATTGATAAGGCCCCTGAAGAGAGAGCACGAGGGATAACGATTGCGACAGCGCATGTCGAATACCGTTCAACGAAGCGACATTATGCACATGTGGACTGCCCAGGACACGCGGATTATGTGAAGAACATGATCACGGGTGCGGCGCAAATGGACGGAGCGATATTGGTGGTCTCCGCGGCAGATGGCCCGATGCCCCAAACGAGAGAGCATATTTTATTGGCTCGCCAAGTGGGTGTGCCTTACATTGTGGTTTACTTGAACAAGGTAGACATGGTGGACGATGCGGAGTTATTGGATTTAGTGGAGATGGAAGTCCGAGATTTATTAAAGCTTTACAATTTCCCTGGGGACACGACGCCTATTATCAGAGGCTCAGCCTTGAAGGCGTTGCAGGGGGATGAGAGTGATATTGGAGCGGTATCTGTTCGGAAGTTGGTGGAAGCGATGGACAGTTACTTCCCTATTCCTGAGAGAGCGATAGATCAACCCTTTTTGATGCCGATAGAAGACGTCTTCTCGATTGCAGGCCGAGGCACAGTGGTGACAGGCCGAATAGAAAGAGGGGTCGTGAAGGTTGGGGAAGAAATCGAGATTATTGGGATGAAAGACACCCAGAAGACGATTTGTACGGGTGTTGAGATGTTCCGGAAGCTCTTGGACCAAGGCCAGGCCGGGGACAACGTCGGGGTGTTGCTGCGAGGCACGAAACGAGAAGATGTGGAACGTGGCCAAGTGTTGGCGAAACCTGGTACAATAACGCCCCACACGAAGTTTGAAGCGGAAGTGTATGTGTTGTCGAAGGAAGAAGGGGGTCGTCACACACCCTTTTTCAAAGGGTATCGTCCACAGTTTTACTTTAGGACAACAGACGTGACGGGAGAAGTACAGTTACCGGAAGGGGTTGAGATGGTCATGCCAGGAGATAACATCAAGATGGTGATCACATTGATTGTTCCGATAGCGATGGAAGAGGGGCTAAGATTTGCCATTCGAGAAGGTGGCCGTACCGTTGGGGCCGGCGTCGTTTCCAAAGTAATTGAATAGATAGGCCAGTAGCTCAATTGGCAGAGCGGCGGTCTCCAAAACCGCAGGTTAGGGGTTCGATTCCCTTCTGGCCTGCCAGAGACTTGGGAATAAAAAATTGGTTACAAGTGCTATGAAATCTGTAAAGCCAGGGTTAAACCGTCTCTTATGGGGAATGTTCCTCATTTTGCTCGCTTTTGGCGTGGGAGTGGCGTATTATTTTGCCCACTACTCCCTACTGTTGCGATTAACAGGGGGCTTGCTCTTAACAGTTATATTGGCAGGCATTGCCTCACAGACGAAAGAAGGACGTAAGCTTCTCGGCGGGTGGCAATTGGTGGTTCAGGAAGTACGTAAGGTATACTGGCCAACCCGCAAAGAAACCGTGCAAACCACCCTAGCGGTTTTAGCCATGGTTGTCGTGATGGGTATGTTATTATGGACAGCCGACTTCATTTTACTGCGTGCAGTGGCATTTTTAACCGGCCGTTTAGGAGTGTAGTAGTAATGGCAAAACGTTGGTACGTTGTGCACGCTTATTCAGGATTTGAATTGCAGGTTAAGCGTTCTTTAGAGGAACGCATTAAACGGATGGGGCTTGAAGAAAAGTTTGGTGAGATTTTAGTCCCCACTGAGGAAGTAATCGAGATCCGCTCAGGGCAAAAGCGCAAAAGTGAGCGCAAATTTTTTCCAGGATATGTCTTGGTGCAGATGGAATTGGATGAGGATACCTGGCATTTGGTGCGGCATGTTCCGCGGGTATTGGGCTTTATTGGGGGGACACCTGATCGCCCTGCGCCCATTTCCGATAAAGAAGCGGATACTATTTTACAGCGTATCCAAGAAGGTACAGATAAACCCAAACCGAAGGTTATCTTCGAGCCGGGTGAAATGATTCGGGTAACAGAGGGTCCGTTTGCTGACTTCAACGGAGTGGTAGAAGAAGTGAATTATGAAAAGAACCGTTTACGAGTGGCTGTGTTAATATTCGGTCGTTCGACACCGGTGGAATTAGATTTTAGTCAAGTTGAAAAAGCCTAAGGGCTTTTTTGGAAAAACAGGGGAGCTTAAGTCCTAAAGTGATGATAAAGGGCACTTTAGACAGTAAGCGTTTGAACCCAGGAGGTTAATATGGCGAAGAAAAAGATAGAATGTTATATCAAGCTGCAAGCGGCTGCTGGCCAAGCAACCCCTGCTCCCCCTATTGGACCAACTTTAGGTCAAAAGGGCGTGAATATTAAAGAATTTTGCGACCAATTTAACGAGCGTACTCGTGGGTTGGCGGGCGTTAAACCCGGAACCAAAATACCGGTTGTGATTACAGTCTATAACGATCGCAGCTTTACCTTCATTATCAAAACCGTTCCCGCAACCACCCTACTAAAAGAAGCTGCTGGGATAGCCAAAGGTAGTCCCAACCCTCTCCAGAAAGTGGGTAAAATTAAACGCTCTCAAATGGAACAAATTGCAAAATACAAAATGCCAGATTTAACTGCAGCCTCCCTTAATGCGGCAGTGAAAACCCTGGCGGGTAGTGCCCGAAGCATGGGCATCGATATGGTGGAGGGTTAATCATGGCCATCATGACAAAACGTCGAAAAGCTATTGAAAAAAGTTTAATACCTGGCAAAATATATCCCTTTGCTGAAGCCGTTCAGCTCTTGCAGGGATTCCCAGGGGCAAAATTTAAAGAAAGTGTCGATCTCAGCATTAACTTAGGCATCGATACCAAAAAGTCGGATCAAGTGGTGAGAGGCGCTATCGTGCTTCCCCACGGGACTGGCAAAACCGTACGAGTTGCCGTGTTTGCGCAAGGTGAAAAGGCGGAAAGTGCCAAAGCCGCGGGCGCCGACACCGTCGGGATGGAAGAACTGGCTAAAGATATGCAAGCCGGAAATCTTAATTATGATGTGGTGATTGCCAGCCCCGATGCCATGGGGGTGGTGGGACGCTTAGGACAGGTATTAGGACCTCGTGGTTTAATGCCTAATCCGAAAGTTGGAACTGTGACTCAAGATGTCGCGCAAGCGGTTCGCCATGCAAAAGGTGGACAAGTTCGCTATCGCGCTGACAAAACTGGTATAGTAAACTGTTCGATTGGCAAAATTAATTTTGAAGCAGGGTCATTAAAAGAAAATGCCGAAGCGCTAATAGAAAGTTTGCGCAAGGCTCGTCCAAGCACAGCCAAAGGAATATATATCAAGAAGATATCTGTTTCGACAACCATGGGACCGGGTCTCGTTATCGACCTGGCAAGTTTAACGACAATTTGAGGATTGAAAAGTGCCACTGACCTTAGAACGTAAAAAAGCAATTGTCACAGAAGTGAAGGGCCACGGCCAAGCGTCCGTTGCGCTTGTGACTGCGGAATATAGAGGCCTGACAGTTTCACAAATCACCGACCTTCGTGTAAAAGCGCGTGCCATGGGGGTAAAATTACGGGTTGTCCGAAATACCCTAGCACGTCTTGCTTTTCAGGGCACTCCCTATGAAGCCTTAAGTGATTCCTTAGTGGGACCCATTATTCTAGCCTTTGCCTTGGAAGAACCCAGTGCCCCTGCACGTTTATTCCAAGGGTTCATGAAAGAAAATGAACAATTGAAGGTCAAAGCCTTATTCTTAGACGGGCGTTTATTTGAGGGTAGTCAGTTGGGGGTCATTGCGAAATTGCCCACACGCCAAGAAGCCTACGGCAGATTGGTCACTGTCTTACAAGCGCCTATTACGAAGTTTGTGCGTACCTTGGCAGCACCGCCTACCAAGTTGGTTCGCCTATTGGTTGCTATCCGTGAACAAAAACGGTAGGCAAAATTATCACTTAAAATCTGGAGAAGCGTCATGCACACAGCAGAAATCTTAGAATCCGTTAAAAAATTAAGCGTTGTCCAATTGGTCGAGCTGATTGAAGCGATGGAAAAGGAATTCAACGTTTCAGCCGCCTCCATGGCGGTTGCTGCCCCCCAAGCGCAAGCAGGTGGTGGGGCCGCGGCAGCAGAGGAAAAAACCTCCTTTACTGTCAAATTAACCAAATTTGGCGACAACAAAGTAAACGTCATTAAAGAAGTCCGTACCATCACCGGGCTTGGCTTAAAAGAAGCCAAGGATCTGGTCGAAGGTGCACCTTCCGTTGTTAAAGAAGGCGTATCCAAAAAGGATGCAGACGAGATCAAGAAGAAGTTGGACGAAGCAGGCGCTTCATCCGAGATTATCTAATTGTCTCAACTGTACTCTGGACGAAGAGTATTTTGACTTTTATAGGACTTCCGGGGATACATCTCCGGGAGTCTTGCGCAATTATATTTGAGGGTCCCTAAATGGCTAGCACCGATCTGTCACCGCTCTCTTTAACCGAACAAAAACGTGTTCGTGCGTATTATGGAAAACGTCCAGCCAGTTTAGAAATTCCTATTCCACCTCTCCTCAGTATCCAAAAACATTCCTATCAGGAGTTTTTGGCTCCGACGGGTCATGGCTTGGGCTTAAAAGGCGCATTTGAAACGGTATTCCCCATTACAAGTTATAGTGGCCATGCCCTGTTGGAATACGTGGGTTATTATCTTGGCAATCCTCAGTTTGATGTAAAAGAATGCCAAATGCGTGGGCTTACCTATGCCGCCCCTCTGAAAGTCAAAATGCGTTTGGTGATTTTCGATAAAGAAGCACCAACTGCCAAGGCTGTGAAAGATATCCGTGAACAAGAAGTGTACATGGGCGAATTGCCCTTAATGACCGAAAACGGGACTTTCGTTATCAATGGCACAGAACGGGTCGTGGTCTCACAATTACACCGTTCGCCTGGCGTCTTTTTTGAACATGATAAAGGCCGAACACACTCCTCTGGCAAATTGCTATATGCTGCACGCATTATTCCCTATCGTGGATCCTGGTTAGATATCGAATTCGATCCAAAAGATTGTATTTTTGTGAGAATTGATAGACGTCGTAAATTACCCGCCTCGATCATTCTTCGAGCCTTAGGTTTAAGTACTGAAGAAATGTTACTTACCTTCTTCGAAACCCTCACCTTCAATTTTACTAAAGATAAGATTGTCCTAGAATTGATCCCTCAGCGATTAAGAGGTGAAACGGCCATTTTTGATATCAAAACTCCCAAAGGAGAAGTGATAGTAGAGGCCGGACGTAGAATTACTGCGCGTCACATTCGACAAATGGAAGAGCATAAACTCACTAAGATTGATGTGACACGAGATTATCTCATTGGTAAGACAGTTGCCCATGACGTGATTGATTCCGAAAGTGGTGAAATCGTGGTTTTTGCGAATGCAGAAATAACCCCTGAAGTGTTTGAATTAATCTTAAAATCCGGCCCTAAAACAATCCACACTCTTTATACTAATGATTTAGATCATGGCCCGTATTTCTCTGAAACCTTGCGCATCGATCCTACCAAGACACAATTGGAAGCCTTGGTCGAAATTTACCGCATGATGCGTCCTGGTGAGCCACCCACTAAAGAAGCTGCTGAACAATTATTTCAAAATCTATTCTTTAATGTTGATCGCTACGATTTATCTGCTGTCGGTCGCATGAAATTTAACCGACGTGTGGGGCGTTCCGAAGTGACCGGTTCGGGAACCCTATCTAAAGAAGATATCATTGCCGTCCTCAAAACCCTTATCGATATTCGGGATGGACGAGGTGAAATTGATGATATCGATCACTTAGGAAATCGACGCGTCCGCAGTGTGGGTGAAATGGTTGAAAACCAATTCCGTATTGGCTTGGTTCGAGTGGAACGCGCCGCTAAAGAGCGCTTAAGCTTAGCTGAATCAGAAGGCTTGATGCCACAAGATTTAATTAATGCCAAACCTGTTTCGGCCGCCATCAAAGAATTTTTTGGTTCAAGCCAATTGTCTCAATTTATGGACCAAAATAATCCTCTGTCTGAGATCACCCATAAACGTCGGGTGTCAGCCTTAGGACCAGGCGGATTAACACGCGATCGCGCTGGGTTTGAAGTACGTGACGTTCACAACACCCATTATGGCCGGGTGTGTCCGATTGAAACTCCTGAAGGTCCAAATATCGGATTAATCAATTCCTTGGCGGTGTACGCCAGAACAAATCAGTACGGCTTTTTAGAAAGCCCTTATCGTAAAGTAGTCAATGGCAAACTTACCTCTGATATCGAATATCTATCTGCGATTGAAGAAGGCCAATACACCATCGCCATGGCGAATGCTGCGGTCGATACAAAAGGCCGTTTAACCGACGAACTCGTTCCCTGTCGTTATAAGGACGAATTTACTTTCTCAACGGCAGACAAAGTGCAATTCATAGACGTTTCACCTAAGCAGATCGTTTCTGTGGCCGCCTCCCTTATCCCCTTTTTAGAACATGACGATGCCAACCGTGCCTTGATGGGATCAAACATGCAACGTCAAGCCGTGCCCACTTTGCGGGCCGAAAAACCCTTGGTTGGAACGGGAATGGAGCGGGTAGTCGCGCGCGATTCTGGCGTAACCGTGTTGGCTAAACGAAGTGGCGTGGTAGATTCAGTCGACGCCGCCCGAATTGTCGTGCGGGTGCATGATGCCGATACTGAAGCAGGCGAGGCAGGTGTGGATATTTATAACCTCACTAAATATATGCGCTCTAACCAAAATACCTGTATTAATCAACGACCCCTTGTCGCCCCCGGTGAACAAGTAGAAAAAGGCGATGTCTTAGCCGACGGATCCTCCACCGACATGGGGGAACTTGCGCTGGGACAAAATCTCTTGGTTGCCTTTATGCCTTGGCATGGTTACAACTTTGAAGATTCCATTCTTATTTCAGAACGTGTGGTAGCAGAAGATCGCTTTACCACCATTCACATTGAAGAATTAACCTGTGTCTCCCGAGATACAAAATTGGGCCCTGAGGAAATCACTTCAGACATCCCTAACGTAGGGGAAGGCGCGTTATCGCGTCTGGATGAAGCCGGGGTGGTGTATATCGGAGCAGAAGTCGCACCAGGCGATATTCTTGTCGGTAAAGTGACGCCTAAAGGCGAAACCCAACTTACCCCAGAAGAAAAATTATTGCGTGCCATCTTCGGTGAAAAGGCCTCGGAAGTGAAAGATACTTCTTTACGGGTGCCAACCGGAATGAGTGGAACCGTCATCGATGTCCAAGTATTTACACGAGAAGGTTTAGATAAAGATTCCCGCGCTCTTCAAATTGAACAGGCTGCGTTTGATGATATTAAAAAGGATTTAAACGACGAGCTTAGAATTCGGGAAGAAGATGCCTTTCAACGTGTTAAAACATTATTGATAGACAAAGTTGCCGCCGGGGGCCCTGAAAAGCTCAAGGCAGGGACTAAAATCACAGAATCCTATTTAGAGGGAGTTGCCTCTGAACATTGGTTTGAAATTCGCCTCAAAAGTGACGCTGCCAATCAACAATTGGAAGCCTTACAGTCACAACTCCAAGCTTTAAGAACGGCACATGATACTTCATTACAAATCATGTTGAAGAAATTGAAACAAGGTGATGATCTGGCCCCTGGGGTATTAAAGATTGTTAAAGTGTATCTAGCGGTTAAACGTCGAGTTCAACCGGGGGATAAAATGGCAGGACGTCACGGTAATAAAGGGGTGATTTCTACCATTGTTCCTATCGAAGATATGCCCTACATGGAAGACGGTACACCTGTTGATATCGTATTAAATCCCTTAGGTGTGCCATCACGTATGAATATTGGGCAAGTGTTAGAAACCCATTTAGGATGGGCTGCCAAGGGCCTGGGCGTTAAAATTGGTGAAATGTTAAAAGCCAAGGGTAAAGCCCCTCAAATACGACAACTTCTAGACAAAGTTTACAACTTAAATCGACCCTACTTAAATCTGGAAGACATGAACGACCAATCCATCATGACACTCGCGAATAATTTGAAAGAGGGTGTGCCTATTGCAACCCCCGTGTTTGATGGTGCAACTGAATCTGAAATCAAACAATTGCTGAGATTGGCTTCACTTCCTGAGGATGGCCAAACCACTTTGTATGATGGTCGAACAGGCGTTCCATTCGATCGTAAAATTACCGTTGGCTACATGTACATACTCAAACTAAACCATTTGGTCGATGACAAAATGCATGCCCGATCAACCGGGTCGTACAGCTTAGTCACACAACAACCCTTAGGCGGTAAAGCGCAGTTCGGGGGACAACGTTTCGGGGAAATGGAAGTCTGGGCTTTAGAAGCCTATGGGGCATCATATACCTTGCAAGAAATGCTGACAGTTAAGTCAGATGATATTGCAGGACGTGCCCAGATGTACAAAAACATTGTCGATGCAGATCATCGTATGGATGCAGGTATGCCAGAATCCTTCAACGTCTTGTTGAAAGAAATTCGGGCTTTGGGCCTTAACATTGAACTTGAATACGAGTAAAAGGCGGAGGCTTACAACGTGAGAGATATCGTGAGTTTATTTAAACACGAGCAACGGGGAACCGATTTTAAAGCCATTGGCTTGAGTTTGGCTCCTCCCGAATTGATCTTGTCAAACTCGTATGGCGAGGTCAAAAAGCCAGAAACGATAAATTACCGCACCTTTAAACCTGAAAGAGATGGTCTCTTCTGTGCCAAGATCTTTGGTCCAGTGAAGGATTACGAATGTTTATGTGGCAAATATAAACGATTGAAGCACCGTGGTGTGATTTGCGAAAAATGCGGTGTGGAAGTTACCTTGGCCAAGGTTCGACGTGAACGCATGGGTCATATTGAATTGGCGAGTCCCGTTGCCCATATTTGGTTCTTAAAATCTTTGCCCTCTCGTATTGGATTGTTACTCGACATGACATTGCGTGATATCGAGCGCATTTTATATTTTGAAGCCTATGTCGTGATCGATCCGGGTATGACATCGCTTGAAAAAGGCCAATTGCTAAGCGAAGAAGCCTTTTTGGAAGCCGAACAGCAATTTGGCAACGATTTCGATGCCAGAATGGGTGCTGAAGCCATTCAAATTATTTTGAAACAGCTGAATCTTAAGGAAGAAGCTGAACGTATTCGGGAAGAATTACCCACCACGAGTTCAGAAACCCGCTCGAAGAAATTGTCTAAGCGTCTCAAACTCATGGAATCTTTTTTGGAATCCGGGAACAAACCTGAATGGATGATCATGACGGTTCTCCCCGTTTTACCCCCTGATTTAAGGCCTTTAGTGCCTTTGGATGGCGGACGGTTTGCGACTTCCGATTTAAACGATCTCTATCGACGTGTCATTAATCGTAATAATCGCTTGAAGCGTCTCTTAGATTTAAGCGCGCCTGATATCATCGTGCGCAATGAAAAACGTATGTTGCAAGAAGCGGTAGATGCCTTGATTGATAATGGCAGACGCGGAAGGGCTATCACCGGTTCTAATAAACGTCCCTTAAAATCACTTGCCGACATGATCAAAGGTAAGCAAGGGCGTTTCCGTCAAAACCTATTAGGTAAACGAGTCGACTACTCAGGACGATCCGTCATTGTTGTGGGGCCCACCCTCAAACTTCATCAATGCGGAATACCTAAAAAAATGGCTCTAGAATTATTTAAGCCCTTTATTTTCAGCAAACTGGAATTCAGAGGCTTAGCCACCACGATTAAGGCTGCTAAGAAAATTGTCGAACGCGAAGGTCCAGAAGTGTGGGATATCTTGGAAGAGGTTATTCGAGAACATCCTGTGTTATTGAACCGAGCACCTACCTTGCACCGTTTAGGGATCCAGGCTTTCGAACCTTTATTAATTGAAGGAAAAGCCATCCAGCTGCATCCTTTGGTTTGCGCGGCCTATAACGCCGACTTCGACGGAGACCAAATGGCCGTTCACGTGCCCTTAACGATTGAGGCACAATTAGAAGCGCGTGCACTCATGATGTCGACGAATAATGTGTTATCACCTGCGAATGGTGAACCGATTATTGTTCCTTCCAAAGATATCGTCATGGGGCTTTATTATTTAACCCGTGAAAAAGTGAATGGCAGAGGGGAAGGGATGATATTTGCGGATATCAAGGAAGCACGTCGAGCCTATGATACCGGTGTGGTTGAACTGCATGCTAAGGTCAAAGTGCGCTTACCGAAAGAAGATCCCAAATCGAAGACCCGTGCGAAATTGGTTGAAACAACCGTGGGTCGTGCTATTTTATCTGAGATCTTACCGAAGGGTTTACCCTACGATATGGTCAATCTGCTCATGACCAAAAATGTTATTTCCAACCTCATGAATACCTGTTATCGAAAAGTGGGGATTAAAGAAACGGTTATTTTTGCCGATCAATTAATGTATATGGGCTTTGCCTATGCCACGCGTTCCGGGCTATCCATTAACATTGACGATCTCGTCATTCCCAAAGAAAAGGGTGCGATTATCGATCGTGCTGAAGAAGAAGTGAAAGAAATTGGACAGCAATACTCTGCGGGTCTCGTTACCCAAGGGGAACGTTATAATAAGGTTGTCGATATTTGGTCGCGTACCAATGATCAAGTCGCAAAAGCGATGATGGCGGAACTGGCCTCACAATTTGTTATAGATAAATCAGGGGTAAAGGTTAAACAAGAATCCTTCAATTCTATTTACATGATGGCTGAATCGGGAGCGAGAGGCTCTGCTGCGCAAATTCGTCAGTTGGCGGGTATGCGAGGTTTGATGGCTAAACCCGACGGTTCCATTATGGAAACCCCCATTCGTGCAAACTTCCGAGAAGGTTTAAACGTGTTGGAATACTTCATCTCAACACACGGTGCCAGAAAAGGGTTGGCCGATACTGCCTTGAAGACAGCCAATTCCGGTTACCTCACACGACGACTAGTCGATGTGGCACAAGATGTGGTGATAACCGAAGTCGATTGCGGCACCCAAAATGGATTAACCATGACCCCATTGATTCAAGGGGGAGATGTGGTTGAGCCCTTACACGAACGCGTATTGGGTCGTGTAGTGGTGGATGATGTTATTAATTTACGAACAGGTGAAGTCATTGTTCCTGCCGGGACATTATTAGATGAAGCGCTGGTTCAAGCCATTGAACGAGAAGGGGTTGATCAGGTTAAGGTGCGTTCAGCCATTACCTGCCAAACCCGCTTTGGTATTTGCTCCAGGTGTTACGGACGCGATCTCGGTTTAGGGAAACTCGTCAACATTGGTGAAGCGGTCGGTGTCATTGCTGCCCAGTCCATCGGTGAACCGGGAACACAGTTAACCATGCGTACCTTCCATATCGGGGGTGCTGCATCACGAGCAACCGCTGAAGACAGTATTCAAGTCAAATCTAATGGGCGCATCCGCTTCCACAACGTGAAGTTTGTGCAACATGCCCGTGGATATTTCGTATCAGTTTCACGTTCCGGTCAACTCGCCGTAGTCGATGAACAGGGTCGTGAGTGGGAACGCTATAAATTGCCTTATGGTGCCAATTTAACCGTGAAAGAAGGCCAGGCTGTTAATGCCGGTCAAACGGTCGCAACCTGGGATCCTCATAATCACCCGGTTATCACAGAAGTGGCCGGTAAAGTGCGTTTCGCCGATTTAATCGATGGTATTACCACGCGTCGTCAAACAGACGAAGTCACTGGTTTAACCAGCATTGTGGTGATGGATGTCAAACACCGTGCGGTCAGCGGACGTGAATTGCGTCCATTGATTAAACTTGTTGATGAAGCGGGGAACGATTTAAACCTGCCCAATACCCAAATGCCTGCGCATTACTTCTTATCAACCGATGCCATCATCAATTTAGATGACGGTGCCAATGTGGGAGTGGGGGATGTTATCGCTCGTATCCCACAAGAAACCACAAAAACTCGCGATATCACCGGAGGTCTACCACGGGTAGCCGATCTCTTCGAAGCAAGACGTCCGAAGGAATCAGAAGTCCTAGCGGAACTTTCCGGGATCATCACCTTTGGTAAAGAAACCAAGGGTAAACGTCGATTGTTAGTGACACCGACAGAAGGTGAAGCCAATGAAACCCTTATTCCGAAATGGCGACATGTCTTGGTGTTTGAAGGTGAATCTGTTCAACGGGGTGAAAAGATTGTCGACGGCTCGCCCGATCCACATGAGATTTTGCGTTTATTAGGCGTGGACGCCCTTGCCAATTACATCGTGAATGAAGTGCAAGACGTGTATCGACTACAAGGGGTGAAGATCAACGATAAGCATATCGAGGTCATTATTCGTCAAATGTTACGTAAAATCATCATCACCACGCCGGGGGATTCACGTTATCTCCACGGTGAACAAATCGATATCGGTGATTTTAAAGATACGAATGATAAATTAATTGGGGAATCGAAACGTCCCGCACAATATGAACAAGCGTTGTTGGGTATCACCAAAGCTTCACTTGCAACGGAATCCTTTATTTCTGCGGCTTCCTTCCAAGAAACCACCCGCGTATTAACTGAATCAGCGGTTTGTGGTAAGAAGGATTACCTCCGCGGCTTGAAGGAAAACGTCACAGTCGGTCGATTAATCCCTGCCGGAACGGGGCTCGCCTATCATCAACAACGTAAAGAAGAACAAAGATTAGCCAAACTCGGGAAGCAACCCATGACTTCCGCTGAAATTCAGCAAGCTCTGGGTGAAGCTTTAAATTCTTCGGACACCGCCACCGGCACACAATAAACGATAAACTCTAATGGCGGCCTTCGCCGGCCGCCAACACAAACATAAAATTTGAGGGGCCGACCGCACGGCTCGGCCCGCATAAACATAATGAACTCAAAGGTATGGTAGGGGCCGACCTCCTGGTCGGCCCGGAGCCTTCTGAAAACACACAACAATGTGGAGAATATTATGATACCAAATGAACCAAATGCACCCGTTGTACCAGCCCCTAACATTAATGAATCCTTTTTGCATGCTGCTGGTGAAAGCCTAGACCAAGTTAAACACTATTTATCACTTGGAGCTGAGCCTGAGTACCAAGATGCCGAAGGCGTGACCGCCTTAATGTGGGCGGCAAAAAAAGGTAGATTGGATGTTGTAAAACATCTTATCGAAGTGATCAGAGTAAATGTTAATCAAGATAATGGGAATGGAACTCTCGCATTGCATGTTGCGTCCTATGGCGGTCATCTTGATATCGTTCAATATTTACTAACAATCCCCGGGGTAAACGCTTCTCAAAAAAATCATACGGGTAGTACCCTAGTGCACTTTGCAGCAATGGGGGGTCGCTTGAATCTTGTCCGATATTTCATAGAAGTTCTTAAATTGGATGCTTTAGACACTAATCAATATGGGGAAAACGCACTTCATTATGTGGTTTGTGAAGAAGAAGATAATGGAGAGCTAATTGGAGACGATTTAGCTACTATGAAATATCTGGTAGAACAAGCTCAGGTACCCATCATAGAGGAAACGAATGAAGAAACCCCCGTCCATTTTGCGGCTCAAAATGGCCGTTTGAAGGTATTACGTTATCTTATTGAGGTTCTTCTTAAGCGAGGAGCTTATATTGATAAAAGATATAATGGAAAAACCTTACTAAACGCTATGATGGCAGTACCTAATTATCTTCAGGATGCCTTTGGTCTACTTTTCGCTGCTGAAAAATTATTGGCAGTGGCCGAAAAGGGATGTGCCGTATCCGAGCATAGAACGCTTGTGTTGCCCCGGTTAGCTGTACTTGGAACTAACCTAAACGCTCGTTTGAGTAAAACAGGTAATACAGCCTTGCATTTTGCGGTCCTCCGCAAGGATATTGAATTGGTATGCCTGCTTTTAGAAGCCGGAGCCGATCTCGAC
>Ga0207128_1015_pt1 | contig 52032 bp, 37 predicted proteins | sample Alteio_BWMinHeat_18_FD_153522 | JGI IMG/M metagenome (GOLD analysis project Ga0207128, IMG submission 153522) | Enriched cells from forest soil in Barre Woods Harvard Forest LTER site, Petersham, Massachusetts, United States -... | ecosystem: Environmental > Terrestrial > Soil > Temperate forest >... | reverse complement strand
CTCCTGCGCAGAATGCCATGGCGTCGGGCAAATTAGAATAGACATGGACTTTATGGAAGCAGCATGGATGGATTGTCCGGTCTGCCAAACCAAACGCTTTGACGAAGATACCCTGTCGATCTATTATAAAGGAAAAAATATCCATGATGTTCTAGAGATGGAAGTTGCGGATGCTCTACAATTTTTTAGCAATATCCCTTCCATCCAAAAAAAACTTGAGACCCTAAAAGATGTAGGGATGGAATACATCAAACTTGGGCAACCATCGACCACTCTTTCCGGCGGGGAAGCCCAACGGATCAAACTGGCAAAAGAGCTCTCCCGCCCGTCAACCGGAAACACGCTCTATATTTTGGATGAACCGACGACGGGCCTGCATTTTCACGATGTGAAACATCTTTTAGAGGTCTTGCACAAACTGGTCGATTTAAAGAACACAGTTCTTGTGATCGAACACAACATGGACGTTGTGAAAACAGCCGACTGGATCATCGATATTGGCCCCGAGGGCGGGTCTAATGGCGGACTTGTCATTGCGGCGGGAACGCCTGAAAAAATCTCCCGTCTGCAAACGCCGACCGGCCTCGCCATCTATGCAGCCTTAAAGAATAATCCAAAAGAAAATGCGGAAAATGCCCTAAAAAAACTTAAAAACGCACAAATGCCTTGTCCGGAAATCAAAGAAATCACCATCCTGGGAGCTGAGGAAAACAATCTTAAAAGCATAGATGCCAGGATCCCAAGGGGGAAGATCACAGTGTGCACAGGCCCTTCCGGTTCGGGAAAATCCTCTTTTGCCTTTGATACTGTCTATGCGGAAGGTCAACGAAGATACATCGAGTCCCTATCCCCTTATGCACGTCAATTCGTGCATCAAATGCCTAAACCGAAAGTCGGAGCTGCAGAAGGGCTTTCGCCCGCAATCGCAATCGAACAAAAAATCCACGCCGGCAATCCAAGAAGCACTGTCGGCACAATGACAGAAATCTACGACTATTTGCGCATTTTATTTGCCCATTTAGGCATTCCTCATGACCCCCAAACGGGAGAAGTGATCAAATCGGTGACGAAAGATCAGGTTGTCGACAGAATACTCTCTTATCCTGCAGGAGAAGCTGTCTATATTCTGGCATGCATCGAAATACGAAAAACAGAAAGTTTCGAAGAAATTATTGGCAGGCTGCAACGTTTAGGGTTTCTTCGCATCCGGTTGAACGGGAACTATTATGACATCGATGATCCAACTTTACCCTCAAATTACGATCGAAAGCTTAAAAATGAACTTCTTTTAGTCGTCGACCGTTTGAAAATCGATCCGGCAGATCGCCATCGTCTTTTTGAAGCGGTCGAAACAGCGGCAAAGCTTGGGGGCGGGAAACTGATATGCGCCCTCCCGGAAAAAAAAGATATCTTTTTCAATCTCGCATTTTGCATTGCAAGCACAGGCCAGTCTTTCCCCGAAATTACCCCGCACACCTTTGCCTTCAACCACGTAAACGGGATGTGCCCCGACTGCCAGGGGCTGGGGGTTCAATATGGGGCAAATCTCATGCACATCGCAACAGTGATGAAGGAATCATCTGTTTCCTTATTAAAACTATTGTGGAAAGGAAAATACTCTACCCTTGCCATTAACACACTGACCGATTTCTTAAAAAAAGAAAATATCGACCCCCACCTGCCATTGCACCAACTACCGGCCCGTCACCTGCAAATACTTCTCAATGGATCTAAATCCGATCAATGGACAGAGACAAAACAGGGGTTTAAAATTCGCTGGACCGGCATTAACCATGCCTTGGCAAAAATTGGAAAAAATGGAGCCCCGGAGATCCGGGAACCTGTAATCCCTATGCTGGAGGAATTAGAATGCCTCTCATGCAAGGGGACCCGCATCAACCAGGTAGCGCGCCACGTCACAATAAATGGCCTTTCGATCAGCGATCTTTGCCGGCTTCCCGTTAATCACGCATTGGCATTCATGAATGGGATTATATTATCAGACGAGGAAAGCAAACTTTTTGATGAGGTAAGAAAACAACTGATCAACAAACTTAACTTTCTCATCGAAGTCGGTTTACATTATCTGGCCCTCGAAAGGCGCGCTCCAACATTGTCCGGGGGTGAGGCGCAGCGCATCAGGCTGGCAAGGCAGCTGGGAAGCGGCTTAAACGGAATTCTTTATGTCCTCGATGAACCCACTATTGGTCTCCATCCTTCCGATAACGCACGGTTAAATCATGCTTTAGCAAAACTAAAAAGTTTAGGCAACACCCTCCTTTTAGTCGAACATGATCCCCTCACCGTCAAAACAGCCGATTACATCCTCGATTTTGGCCCGGGATCAGGAGAGCATGGAGGACATATTACCGCACGCGGGACTGTCCAGGAAATCATGGGCAATGAGGCGTCGCTTACGGGCAAGTACCTTTCGGGAAAGTTGACAATCCCCGATTCTAAAAAACGCAAGATGAAAACAAACAGATGGCTGACCATCATGCACGCATCGGTCAACAACTTAAAAGATATTTCCGTGAAAATACCCATAGGACTTCTTACCTGCCTGACGGGGGTCTCCGGCTCAGGGAAATCGACACTGATGCACCAGGTTATATTACCCGCGGTCACACAAGGAGTATTAGTCAAAGATACCGTGGAATACAAAGGGTGCCGGGTCAGTGGAATTTCCCATTTTGATAAGATTCTCTCCATCGATCAAAACCCAATTGGGCTAACTTCCCGTTCTAATGTAGGCACGTATGCCGATATTTTACCCCGTTTACGCGATTTTTTTGCCATGTTGCCGGCATCGACGATGAAAGGACTGCAAGGAAAGCACTTTAGCTATAACCACCGAAGCGGGATGTGCACTGCTTGCATGGGACTTGGTTACCGCCAGATCGAAATGCACTTTCTTCCCCCCGTTAACATCCTTTGCGAAGAGTGCAAGGGCCTTCGTTTAAACCCTGTCAGCCTGCAAACGACATATCTGGGAAAAAATTTTGGAGAATTTTTGCAAATGACGGTCGACGAAGCTGCCATGGTCCTCCAAGATCACCCAAATATCATCAGGCCATTGAAGTTATTGATTTCTGTCGGCCTTGGCTACCTGAAACTTGGTCAAGAGATCGGAACGCTTTCCGGAGGCGAGGCGCAACGGATCAAACTGAGCCGCGAACTTGCGAAAAGATCCCATGGACGCACGCTGTACCTTCTCGACGAACCGACAACAGGATTACATAGCGACGATATCAAAAAATTGTTAGATGTGCTTCAAAAAATCGTCGACAAAGGCAATACCATGGTCGTCATCGAGCACAATGCGGACATCATCAAAAGCGCCGATCACATCATTGAGCTTGGACCCGAAGCCGGGGAAAACGGCGGGTATGCAATTGTGACCCTCAATGCAGCGGCCAAATAAAATGGACAATGGACGATGGACGATATGGACTTCATGGACGACATGGACAAATATGGACGGTAGTGATAAACCGAAGTTGTTCATAATTGTCCATATTGTCCATGAAGTCCATGCCGTCCATGAAGTCCATGTCCATGTCGTCCATCGTCCATGAAGTCCATGCCGTCCATTCAGTGAGAGGAGTTGTACAAAGCGACCCGCAAAAAGGAAGAGAGCTCTTCTCGCGGAACAGTCTCATTTTCAGCGGAAACATCCAGACTATTCAGATGATTGGAAAAAAGATTCCTCCAATAGCTGCGGGAATAATGAGGATGTTTTGACAAAAATGTGCGTACGTTTTCCGTACTTAAGGCGGCAAGATTGATTGCCTCTCCATCTTTAAAATAATTGCGCCACCCGGCAAATGCCATTTTTACCGAAACCGGCAAAATATGTGAGGGAAGTGTGGACAGATCGGAAATGGAAGTTGAAGGCAGAGATTCGACCAACTGCCGGTATTCTTTTGGCGCAGCTTTCCAATAATAGGGCTGCCACTCAGGTGCGTAGGATAAAAAATCCTGAAATTCCGGGGTTGGGATCGACGAAGAGACAAACTCGTCTTTGATCAGCCGATCCCATGTATGATACCTGAATAAGACCTCAGGAGGAGCCGAGACATACTTGTCAGCCTCTGCTATATCTATGGTCACTTTGTCGACATATTTAAATCCTGGTAAATAAAAGATTTTTTGCTTTGCATGAATCCGCATAAATTCAGGATGCTGCCACAAAAACAGGGACATATCCCTATTGGTCACCCGCAAAAATGGGCTTGTGCGATATAAACCATCGAACTTGAGATTAACCCACCCTTGGGCAAGGATCAGCCCTAAGACAAAAAGAGCAACCGCAAACAACCAGATCCCAACAGAAAAAACTTTGTTTTGGCTGCCCTCATGAATAAAATGTCTTTCCAAAATTTCCGCCATCTAGAACCCATAGCTCATGCGGAGACTAAAATAATTGGTAGGGATCTTGCAAAATTGCCCTTCCAAAGAATATCCATCATGATATTCCATAAAAAAACGCAATTTACGGCAAAGTCCGACCAGCTTGCCAAATTCATACCCCAGGATATAGGTCGCATCCACGTGGTGTTTAAAATCACCATTTTGCCGAAAATGCATCGCAAAGATGGGACAGCCGTATAACCGGTCGCTTTTATCGATAAATCCCAAATTCATTAACCTCAGCTCTGCACCGACGGCGGAATAAAATCGGCTCATATGAAATTCTTCATCTTCCCCCACAATATATCCTAAGCCGCCATACAAACGAATCTCATCTGTCAAATCATGCGAAACGAAAAAATCGATGTATTCTGAACTTGCGTTCCTGCGGTCGCAACCGGGATGGTTCAAAAGGTACTCGTCGCCAAGATGGGAGGAGATATGAAAGAAGCGCAAGCGAAATTGCCAGTCATTAATGGAATAGGTGATCGGGATGCCTCCGTAGTAATCGGCATTGACTAATGGAGAAGAGACTTCAAGAGGTTCAAATACGGCCCAAAGGGCGCCTTCTAGCTCAATCTGCAACTCCCCTCCCCACGGCCAGACATTGCACCAGCGATAAATGGCAAGGGAATCTCCGAAGGAAATATCGATGATGTTTTGATATAACGCATTGTCATTGAAACGCCAACCGCCAGAATAGCAAATTTCTCTTGGGTCTGCCATAAACGGACGAAACAGCACAGGATCTTCAGGGAGCCAAATTCCCCCATCGAGATTTGTTTCATACACATTCAGCCCAGGATCAATATGCCCGGGGCGAGGTAAAACATCTTCGTAATATTCAGAATAGGACAATTGAGAGGGATCGCATTCACATTCATCATTGTCATAGGCACAATAGTCCTCGTTATAGGTATAGTATTCGCAATCACAGGTCTCATCTCCATTGTTTTGCGCTATCAATGGAAACGACAATATTTGAGTAAGGAAAAAAATCTTCAGAACTTTTTTCCGTCTTGAGGTTAATATATTCATCGCTTTCTCATCTCCTCGTTTGATTTGTAAAAAACGATATATATATTAATTCCTTTGATTTTGCAAGCTTTGACGTAAAATTCAACACAAAGACGCAAAGGCACTAAGACACCAAGACACTAAGAGAGAAGGAGCAGAAGGCAAAATTTCTTTGTTTCTTTGAGACTTCGTGCCTTTGTGTTGAATTTTCTAAGGAGCTTTAACAAGCTTTTAGAGCAAATGCTTTTAGGGCTTCTTTATTGCGAACGCCAACGATCGTATCGACTTTTTCCCCGTCTTTAAATAGCATGACCGTAGGGATGGAGGAAACATTCATTTTTGCAGTGACCATCTGCGCTTTTTCGATATCGAGCTTGCCAACAGTGACTTTACCCTGTAGTTCCGTTGCCAATTCCTCAATAATCGGAGCAATCATCCGGCATGGACCGCACCAGTCTGCATAAAAATCGACGAGTGTGACCCCTTTTGCAATTGTATTTTGAAAATTATCGTCAGTTAGATGGATAACGTTTTCTGCCATTTTTTATTCCTTTTATTTTTGAGGGATTTTGGATTGCTTTTGTTCTAAATTTAACAAACCGGCTAATTTTTGCAAATGGTAGAGTGACATCCTTTCTTGTTATTTACTTTTTAGGTTGCAGCCTGTCGAGGGCTTCCTGAGCGGTTTCGTGACCTTGTTTTGCTGCCATCTCATAGTATCTTACAGCTTCAGCTAAATTTTTTTGTACCCCTTTTCCATATGCAAGTATGTACCCACAATTAAATTGAGCATCCTTATTCCCATTATTCGCAGCATCCTTGTATAGTTCAGCAGCTCTTGAAAGATTTGGCTCTACCCCTACCCACCCTTTTTCAAGTAGTATTCCTAAATTGTTTTTAGCTTGATCATGACCTTGTTTTGCTGCTTTTTCATAGTATTTTGCAGCCTCAGCTAAATTTTTTTGCACGCCATTTCCATAGGCAAGTACACGCCCATAATTAAATTGTGCATTCATATTCCCCTTGTCTGCAGCATCCCTGAATAATTCCGCAGCACGCAATTCATCTTTAACCACACCGTCTCCACGCTTATATAGCAGTCCAAGAATGACTTGCGCCTCAAGCCAACCTTGTTTTGCTGCCATCTCATAGTATCTTACAGCTTCAGCTGAATTTTTTTGCACCCCTATTCCACAGGCAAGTGCAGACCCATAATTAAATTGTGCATTCATATTCCCCTTATCCGCAGCATCCTTGTATAGTTCAGCAGCTCTTGAAAGATTTGGCTCTACCCCTACCCATCCCTTCTCAAGTAATCTTCCTAAATTATTTTTAGCCTGATCATGACCGGCTTTTGCTGCCTTTTCATAGTATTCTGCAGCTTCGCCTAAATTTTTTTGCACCCCTATTCCACAGGCAAGTACGCGTCCATAATGAAATTGAGCATCCATATTCCCCCTATCCGCAGCATCTTTGTAAAATTCCGCAGCTCTTGTCAGATTTGGCTCTACCCCTTCCCATCCATTTTCAAGTAGTGTTCCTAAATTGTTTTTAGCTTGATCATGACCTTGTTTTTCTGCCTTTTCATAGTAGTTTGCAGCTTCGGCTAAATTTTTTTGCACCACTATTCCACATGCAAGCACATACCCATAATTAAATTGAGCATCCATATTCCCCGTGTCCGCAGCATCCTTATATAATTCAACAGCTCTTGGCAGATTAGGCTCTACCCCTACCCATCCCTTCTCAAGCAGTCTTCCTAAATTGTTTTTAGCTTGACCATGACCTTGTTTTGCTGCCTTTTCATAGTATTTTGCAGCTTCGGCTAAATTTTTTTGCACCACTATTCCACACGAAAGTACATACCCATAATTAAATTGAGCACCCATATTCCCTGTGTCCGCCGCATCCTTAAATAATTCAACAGCTCTTGGCAGATTAGGCTCTACCCCTTCCCATCCATTCTCAAGCAGTCTTCCTAAATTGTTTTTAGCCTGATCATGACCTTGTTTTGCTGCCTTTTCATAGTATTTTGCAGCTTCGGCTAAATTTTTTTGCACCACTATTCCACACGAAAGTACATACCCATAATTAAATTGAGCACCCATATTCCCCGTATCCGCAGCATCCTTATATAATTCAACAGCTCTTGCCTGATTTGGCTCTACCCCTTCCCTTCCATTCTCAAGCAGTCTTCCTAAATTGTTTTTAGCCTGACCATGACCTTGTTTTGCTGCCTTTTCATAGTATTTTGCAGCTTCGGCTAAATTTTTTTCTACTCCTATTCCACATGTAAGCACATACCCATAATTAAATTGAGCGTCCATATTTCCCTTATCTGCAGCATCCTTATATAATTCAACAGCTCTTGTCTGATTTGGCTCTACCCCTTCCCATCCATTCTCAAGCAGTCTTCCTAAATTGTTTTTAGCCTGATCATGACCTTGTTTTGCAGCTTTTTCATAATATTCCCTTGCCTTTTCCAAATCTTTTGGAACTCCCTTTCCATATTGATACGCCAACCCGGTTGCATATTGAGCCTCAGAATTGCCCTGCTTTACCGCCAGTTCATTGGCTGCAAATTGGGTTTCCTGAACGATCGTAGCTAATCTCATTATATCTATGGATGAAAACTTGCAGGAAGAAAAGGGTTGTTTTTTATTCGTTCGATCGGGAAACAAGACATTGATTGCTTTATTGCAAACGGCTTTCGATATATTGCCCATTTTACATGCATCGGGAGGAGCCGATTCAAGCGCCCGAATTGCCAAACTCCTTTTATTGACAAAAAAGGACTTATCATTTCCCTGTGGACCTACTTTCACATGAAGTTTGATCGCCTTGCCAAATAAAGAGAGAATCGATCCGACAAACCAGTTATGAACCTTCACATTAATGATTTTTTTCTCAGGTCCAACTTCGAGGTTCAATCGCCCATTAGGCAATAGCGTGCCATGTTGTACAGGGGTTGCCATAAAAACTCCTTAAGTTCTATACCGAAGGTGGTTCAAAAGTTGAGATTTTGACAAGGAGGCTGCTCAAAATCCCCAACTTTTGAAGTTGTTTCTGTATATATTATATTGTTAATAAAATTATATGCTTTTTTAAATAATAAATAATTTTATCGTTATTTTAACAAAATAATCATATTAAGTCATTAGAAATAAAAGAATGTGGGTCCTTAAAAGTTATGATAAAGAATGTATACCGGCCAGATTTTTAAGGCCGGGGACGGCCTTGCTACTTGGTCTTTTCAAGGCCCTTCTACTTTAGCTTTGGGTTGCAGCCTTTCGAGAGCTTGTTTAGCTGAAGCATTCCCCCGGGCCGCTGATCTTTTATACCAGAAAATAGCCTCATCCTTATTAGCATCGATCCCTTCTCTTCCTTTTTCATATATATCTCCAAGGTTAAGCTCGGCGACATTGTCGCCTAAACATGCGGCCTCCTTGTACAGTTCCACAGCTCTTTTTAGATCTCTAGCTGTCCCATTTCCTGTTTCAAACATAATGGCAAGATTATTTTTAGCTATATGATGATTAGATTTTGCTGCTTTTTCATACCAAAAAAAAGCCTGAACAGGATCTTTAGGCACACCTTTCCCATTTTCAAACATATACCCATAGTTAACTTGACAATCGGAGTTACTCTCTGCACCCTCCTTGAATAATTGAGCAGCAACCTCTTCATTCTTTGCCACTCCATTCCCGTTCAGATACATTAACCCGAGACTAGTATTTGCTCTAATATCCCGATTGACAGCTTTCTTATACCATTCGACTGCCTTTGTTGCATTTTTTTCGGTTCCTCTTCCATGTTCATACGCATAACCAAGAGAATATTGAGCAGTGACATACCCTTTTTCTGCAGCCAAATTGAATAATCGAAACGCCTCCTTAAGATCAAGATCTACGCCATCTTTTCCAGTGTCATATTTGTATGCAAGAGTATATTGTGCATGAGTGTGCCCCTCATCTGCCGCTTTTTTATACCATTCTACAGATTTCGAATGATCTTGAACAATTCCTCCTGGACCATATTGATATATGCATCCCAATCTGTAAAATGCTTCGCTGGCTTCTTCATCTTCAGCCGCTTTTTCATACCATTCAACAGCTTTACCCATGTCGCCTGAAATTCCAAATTCACCATATTCACACTCATATATGGATCCCAGCTTGTACCGGGCATCGGTTGAACCATTTTCTGCGGCTTTTTTAAACCATGCAAAGGCTTTTACCATATCTCGTGAAATTCCAAATCCATTATCATCTTGCTCATATATACATCCCAGATCGTACTGAGCATCAGTTGAACCATTTTCTGCGGCTTTTTTAAACCATGCAAAGGCTTTAGGCATATTATGTGCTATTTCAAACTCTTCATACCTGTGGGCATATATGATTCCCAGATCGTACTGAGCATCAGCTGAGCCGTTTTTTGCCGCTTTTTTATACCACTGAAGGGCTTTTGGTGCATCGCGTTCCACCTTAAAATGTTCATAGTCGCCATCATAGATGCATCCCAGCATGTACTGCGCTTTTTCTGAACCATTTCCTGCAGCTTTGTTATACCAGTCAAGAGCTTTCTGTGGATCTCGTCCAGCTCCCTTGTTGCGATCGTAAGCATAGGCCACATGATACTGCGCGGTACTGTCGCCTTTTTTTGCAGCAATCAGGTTGGCCTCAAACTCTGTTCTATCAATGACCGATTTTAATTTTATTATATTTACAGCAGAGAATTTCTCGGATGAATAGGGCTGTTTTTTATTTGTCCGGCCGGGAAATAAAACAGCAAATGCTTCATTGCACGCTTTTTTTGTGATTTTGTCCGTTTTACATTTAGCTTCAGAAGCAGTGAAGGATCGGATCACCAGACTTCGTTTATTGACAAAAAATGTCTTTTCTTTTGCACCAGCTCCCGTTTTTACTCGAAGTTTGATCGCCCTCCCCAAAAGCGACAGAATGAGACCAGACAACCAATGATGCACTCTTACGTTGATGATCTTTTTTTTCGGTCCAAATTCAAGTTGTAATCGTCCCTTAGATGACAGGCTGCCATGCTGTACTGAACTGGTCATAGATTTTCCTTCATATATAGTTAAAATTGATTAAAACTGATGATTTTATGATTTCTTTGGACGGGGAGGCGGCGGAGGATTTCCAATCCAGACCGGTTTTCGCCTGATGTGGTTTAAGACGTTGGAAAGAGCCTGTAATTCCCTGTTTGTGACAAGGGTGATGACTACGCCTGCACGTTCCTGCCTGCCCGTGCGTCCTGACCTGTGTACATAAATTTCGGGATCGTCAGCCAGATGGTAAATAAACACATGGGTAATGCCGGAAAAGTCCAGACCCCTCGCAGCTACATCTGTGGCAACGAGAAGACGGATACGGCCCGACCGGAACTTGGAGGTAATGATCGAACGGACATCTTGCGTTAATCCGGCATGCAAAAAATCAATTCCGCTGAATGCCTGCTTTAAATGGCGGCAGACTTTTTCGACCTCTTCGCGGGACCTGCAAAAAATTATCCCTTGTTTCGGATCGAGTTCCCGAATCAGATGCACTAAAACCCCATCTTTTTCTTCGCGGCGGCAATAGACATACTTGTGTTCAATTGTCTCCGGACTTACCTGCTGCTGCTGCAACAAAACTTCGACCGGGTCTTTCATATGCTGCTTGGCAATTTTCTTGATTTGCACCGGCATGGTTGCCGAAAAAAGAAGCGTTTGATGAGAGTGGACTAAACATTGAATGATAAACTCCAAATCTTCATAAAAACCCATACCGAGCATTTCATCAGCTTCATCCAATACAAGCGTTTCCACCCCGGATAAATCGATCAGGCGCTGATAAATAAAATCGATAAGGCGTCCCGGTGTTGCAATAAGGACATGGACGCCGCTTTTTAATTTGGATTGCTGGATCGAAGCATCTTCTCCTCCATAAATAGCAAAGGCCTTCACCCCTTTTTCATTTCCAATTTTTTGCGTTTCGACAGCATACTGCAAAGCTAATTCGCGTGTCGGAACAATAACAAGCGCCTGGATGGCATGCTGATGGACATCGACGCGATGGCAGATCGGTATCGCACATGCCGCGGTTTTTCCGGAACCGGTTTTTGCAAGGGCTATGAGATCTTTGCCCTCCATAATAACCGGTAAGGTATTTGATTGAACTAAAGAGGGCGTTTTAAACCCCATCTTTTCCAGTGACCGTAAAATGGCCGGGTCAATCCCAAAATCGCTAAAATGAGTCATGGTCTCCTTTGGTCTATTGAGTGCGATAAAATACTAGCCGTCCATTTTTCAGGCAAACATTTTGCCAATAAAAGGCCAAGGCGCGTTTTCCAGTCAAAAACAACTCTTTTTTCTTTTCTTTGGATTTGCTTCCAAAGCTCCTCAGCCGCAAATCTTGCAGACATGGAGGAAAAGCTGGTGCGGAATTTGCCGTCCGATGCCCTTTTCCGAAAATTCGTACTGACCATCCCAGGGCAGGCGGTAAGAATATGAACGCCAAGGGGCAGCATCTCATAGTAAAGGGAATTGGAAAAGCTCGTCACAAAAGCTTTACTTGCAGCATAGACGGCAAAATCAGGGAAGACAAGATGATCGCAAGCGGAAGAGACATTTAAGATCACGCCCCCCCGTTTGGCTTTAACCATCGCTTTGGCCCCCTCGAGAGTGAATTCAGTCAATGCACGAACATTGACTTCGATGAGCTCCAACTGCTCTTTGGTTTCGTGAGATAATGCATTTCCATATAATCCAATGCCTGCATTATTCACGATCAAATCCGGAGCATACTTCCAGATCGCCTGAACTACACTGGATCTTCCCTCTTCTGTCTGCAGGTCGGCACCAAAAGAAATGATTTGGGATGAGCTATCTTGTTTTTCTTGATACTTTTGGCGAAGTTCTTCTGCCAAACTGTTTAGCCGACCGATATTTCGCCCTGTCATAATAATAGGAATATTTATCCCTGCAAGCAGGCGGCACATTTCCATACCAATACCGCTGCTCGCGCCTGTAACTAAGGCAAGTCTACTCTCACGCATCGGCAATCATCTCATTTTTTGCTACCGGCTGTATTTCATGTATGGGGTATTTTACCCGGGAATGGCCATAAGCAACCAGTGTTTTGACCAATGTATATTTAACGATCGCAAGCTCCTGCATCGTCAACAAGCAATGATCAAACTGCCCGTCATCCACTTTTTCTTTGATCAGGCGGGTGGCAAGGGCCATTAAAGACTCTTCGCTTACCTTGTCCAAAGATCTCGATGCGGCCTCTATGGAATCGGCGATCATGATGATGCCCGATTCCTTACTGCGAGGTTTTGGACCTGAATAGCGAAACTCGCGCTCATCGACGAGCGACTTATCCCCGCCTACCTTGTCAAGTTGTTTACGATAAAAATAATAGGTCAGCGTCGTTCCGTGATGTTCTTTGATGATATCGATAAATTGTTCCGGCAATCCGGCCCTTCTGGCGAGGGCAATCCCTTCGGCAACATGGGCAATGATCACCCGTGCAGATTCCTGGGGAGTAAGCAATTGATGGATATTCATGCCCCCGTGTTGATTTTCAGTAAAATATTGCGGAGTGATCATCTTGCCGATGTCGTGATACAGCGTAGACGCCCTGCAAAAAAGTCCATTTGCCCCAATGGCAATGGCCGCAGCTTCCGTTAAATTCCCTACTACGACAGAATGTTGATATGTTCCCGGAGCTTCTATTGTCAGCCTTCTTAAGAGATCATTATTGGGATCCATATATTCCATAAGCGTTACATCCGTCATGATCCCGAATGCCGATTCTAAAAGAGGGAGCAATCCGACGACAATGATCGCTGTAAGAAGCATGAAAATGGCGCCGCTGACCATGTCTGTTACTAAGGAGACGCTCCATGATGAATTTTGGTAAAAATGCAAAGAACAAACGACAATCACACTGCAGATCCACGATTTGGCGCAAACGATAAAAATCTCTTTGCGCCGTTGCAAAGAACGGGTGCTTAATATTGCCACTAACGATGCGGCTAAATTGACGATCATAAAACCTTGTCTGTCAAACGAAAGGGCCATGGTAAAAATAATGGTAAGAAAGCCGCATACAAATGTCGCAATATTCGCATTCATCAGACTGCAAAGCAAAATTGCTGCAAATGGAACAATAAGCGGATAGCGGACCACCTCGGCCAGATCGGTTTTTGTCGACAGTAAGAACCATTCAATGAGCTTGGCAAGGACAAATGAGACCGTCACGATAGTGACCAAGAGGAAAAGCTTGCGGTTTGAATAAAAAATTTGCGGGTGATTGATGCGAAAAAAAGCGATGCAAATCCCGGTAATCAGCAGAGTCAGGACTAAGCTGCCGAGCAAAGTCATCGGGTTCCACAAATTGCGCTGTTCCCCCAACGCTTTTTTCATTGCCTGCAACATAGCCATATGGCGCAAAGTCACCCGTTCGCCCTGATCGATGATCCGGCTCCCTGCATGCACCCTGACATATTTATCCGGGACCATACTTTGCAGTTTTCGCCGCAATGCCCTTTCGCCATTTGCATCCTCTTCCATCTGCCAGCTCTGGCTTTGAAAATATCCTATGATCGCATTCAATGTCCCCCTTTGGACTTCCATTTCTTTGCGTGCAATTTCCGAGATGCTATCCCAGATTTGATTTGGGTAAAATACCTTTTCGTTAAGGTCCAAAGGGGTATAAATCAAATAGAAGAGCGATGGGAGTTTAGCTTCTTCAATTTTGTGGAAAGTCCTCGGATCGGTAAAACGCAATTTTATCAGGACTTGCTCGACAAGGTCGATAGCCTGATACATTTCATTGAACATTTCAACAGTTGTGTATTTACGCCAGTCCTGATTATAGACCAAAAAATTCTCAAATTCGAGCCTTCGCTTTTGAATCTCCTCCTCTGAAATTTTATAGATCTTTCCAATATCGGCAGTGGCTTGCTGCTTGAGAATGATCGTCCCCTCTTCATCGAAGAAGTTAAAGTCGACCTGTGCGACGACATACCCGGGGGCTATACTATTAAATTCAAGAAATTCGACACGGACTTCCCGAAAATGCAAAAAAACAAATAAAGAAAGAACAAATAGAATCCCGATTAAAAGCCGAATGCCTTTGCTCTTATCAAAAAACCCTTGTTCTCTTGAAAACTTTAATTCTGTATAGTTAATGGCTTCGCTTGACCGATCAAACATGTAGTATATCGTCCTTTTTATGGATTGTATCAAATTTCGAAAATTTGGTCGCTATTTTTTCTAATCTGTCTTAATATGCGAAATATTATGGTAAAAAAAACGATTTTAGTGACAGGAGGCGCCGGCTTCATAGGGTCGCATGTCGCAAAAATGCTTGACTCTTCCGGGTATCACCCTGTGATTTTCGACAATCTTTCCACTGGAAACAAAACATCCGCCTGCTATGGCTCTTTTTTCTTAGGGGACCTTGCCAGCCTGCATGACCTGAAAAAAGTTTTTGAACAATTCCCTATTTCCGCGGTCATCCATTTTGCTGCGTTCATCGATGTGGGAGAATCGGTGAAGGAACCTGCAAGGTATTATATCAATAACGTGAGCAATACTCTGAACCTTCTCGAAACCATGCGTCTGTTTCATGTCGACAAAATGATCTTTTCATCCAGTGCCGCCATTTTTGGTTTACCAGTCCATATCCCGATAGGCGTCGATCATCCATGTTTTCCTGTCAATCCATATGGCGAGACAAAATTAATGGTGGAAAAAGTCCTTAGGTCATATTCCCACGCCTATGGTTTACATTCTTGTTCGCTTCGTTATTTTAATGCCGCCGGAAGTGATCCCGAAGGAAGCCTCAAACACATGAAAAGAAAAGAGACCCATTTGATCCCAAAAATCCTTCAGAGCATGAAACAAAACCAGCTGTTGACGATTTTCGGCACCGATTACCCAACGAAAGACGGAACGTGCATTCGGGACTATGTGCATGTCGACGATTTGGCAAGGGCGCATCTTTTGGGCTTGGAACAACTGTTCAAAGAAGCCCCCTCTTCTGCATATAATTTGGGGATTGGCAATGGCTATAGCGTTCGCGAGGTGATTAAAGCAGCCGAAAAGGTCACCGGTTTACCTGCCCGTGTCATAGAGGGCCCAAGGCGTGAGGGAGACCCGGCAGTGCTGATAGCTGATCCGAAAAAAGCCATGGAAGAACTCAAGTGGCAGCCTAAGTATATTGATCTTGAGTCTATGATCCGTCATGCCTGGCAGGCGATTTTGCTCTAAGAACCTGTTCAATATCTTTTTAAAAATAATTTCTTCAATAAATTTCTAAAAAAATTGTACCGATATTTCCAAAAATAAAAACCACCACAGAGAACACAGAGAACACAGAGGTCTAATAAAACCCCCTCTCGTGTTCTCTGTGGGCTCTGTGGTAGTTTATTGCCTTTCACTCAGGCTTTTTCCGTAATCTTTCCAAGGATTTCAGATAAGTCTGAAATTTACCTTCCCTAACCAATTCCTGGAGATTTTTCAGTTGCTTAAACTTCTCAGGGTCCCCCCCTTTATCCGGATGATATTTCACGGCCAGTTGTTTATACAATTTCCTAAATTCAGCATCGTTTTGTAAGTTTTCTACATTAATGTCCGGAAAAAGCTCTTTATCCCGCAGGCCAAATTGCGACACTAAACCTTGTTCTTTGGCATGCTGTTTTGCTAAATTTTGGGCAAGCCTTGCCGCTTCCCCTCCTTTATCCAGCACATTCTCAGGCTCCTCCATATCCATTGTGGATAATAATCGAACCACTCTATACAACAATGGATGTGTCGATAATATTTTATTGGCGGAAGGGTCTGTCAGAAAATCTTTGACCGGCAGCGGCTCAATGCGTTGCCTGATCGCAATGAGTATATTGGCAAGATCATTTTGCTCCTTATTTTTAAGCGCATCTACTAAAACATCGTCTTTGAAATAGGTACAAATCGATCTTGCTGCATGTTCCATTAATTCTGCACGAAATACTCCTAATTGAATCTTAGTCCCCTCTGGAATTTTTTCTGGAGAGAGTTTTTTGTATGATTCAATGTAAAACAGAATTGCCGATCTTAATTGCACACTCTTAAACATTTTGTCCAAAGCATCGGGGTTTTGACTAAACAGACGCAAGGTAAGTCGAGGAGTTTGTTCTCTTAAAAATTTTTGTATGTTTTCCGCATTTTCTTTTACTGGACGATCGCTGTCTGTTACCATCTCAATTAACTTTTCAGCCGCGTTCATCATCGCCCTATGCAATTCGATAACTTCTCCCATCTCCTTATTGCCTGTGAAAACTTGTATCGCCTCTTTGTCTGCCAAAAGTTCACTTAAACTTACCCCGTATTTTTCCAAATTTTTTGAAATTTTACCCATTAACTCGGCAATGTTGTCCTGCTCCATTGATTTATCAGGAAATTGTGAAACCAGATCGACCACCTGATTGGCAAGCGTAATCAAAAGGGTATGACCGGAAACTCCCTCCCCTTTTTCCATATATTTTTTCAACTGCATTTCCAGGGCATCTAATTGTGTCTTCACAAGGCTGTCGGCGCCCAAATTTTTTTGCAGCTTAACATACTCCTCGATAATGGACCTCGATGCGTCATTCTTAAATAAAATTGCCGTGGCGTAATGGTTACAACTAAAATGGCGCAATGATAAAGGAGGGTTTTTTTCGTTTAATTTCGCACGAATACTTTTTAAATCCTGAGGCGTTGCGGAAGTGACCTGTGATTTAGATAACTCTTCTGCAGCAAGCATCATGGCTTCATGCATGTCGACCACTTGTTTTAAAAGGTCATCTTCCGACATGATTTCTTTTACTGAATTATCCTCTAAAAACTCGACAAAATTTAAGCCCGTCTGTTCCACCTTTCGTATCAGTTTACCCATTAGATTAGCGATATTTTGAGAATCATTAGACTTAATTCGATGCATCTTAGCAAGATCCATGATCTCATAAATGATTTCCATTGGACCATTGCTGACCTGCACTTCAGGAATATTGACAAGAGGAGGTAGATCGGAAAAGTCTTCTTCCTTCTTCGGAGGTTCGGCTGGCGCAGGCACTCCTTTAGGCTTTTTCTCTATGGTTTTTGGAAAATTTGTGCCAGAAGAATTTTCAACAGCTGCAGCTTCTTGTGGTTGGGCTAGTTTCTCAGGGGATTGAACTTGTGCAGCTGCAGTTTGAACTTGTGCAGCTGCATTTTGTTGCTCTATTTGTTCCTTTATCCAATACTGTTGGCATTGCTTGCCTAAGATCTTGGATTCAGGATTATTCGTTATGTTCGTATAATGACAAACTACCTCGAACGCTCTTTCATTTTTAAAAAGTTCTGCCCGGGCATAAGGGTTATGGACAAAATAGAGAAGTGAAAGGGGGGGTTGTAACAAATCATTACAATCACTCAAACATGCTTCATCAGGGAGTTGAAGGATTTGATCATCTTTCAATTTTTCATGAATTTTAGGCACAATAGCCATCATTGCTTCGTGCATCCCGATCACTTTTTTGATGTGAGGATTTTTCATGAGAATTTTTTTTGCCAGATTATCTTTCAGTAAGTCAACGAACGTAACCTTAGGATCCGAATCAGTTTCCAATTTTGTTATTATCTCACCCATTAGCCGAGCAATATGTTCTTTATTATTTACATCATAAGAATTGCTTTTTGCTTGCGTTTTAGCAAAACTGACCATAGTTTTGGCTAAACCCTCTAGCGGCGGCTTTGGTTTAGCAAAATGTTCATTCCAGATTTCCCCGATTTTCGCATGGGTTTCATTATGTATAGGAACCTTGGAACGAGAGCGAACAGCCGCAGAAATGATGTGCGGGATTCCTAGAGGGACGGCGCAGATAATAGAGATCGCCCAGGCAAACTTCTTGGAAATGTATGAACGCTCTTTATGCGGATCTAACAAAATATCGGGAAGAGCTTTTACAATATCCCCCAGGTTCTTTTTAATATCCATTATTTCCTCCTTAAAGAAGGTTTATCCTTTATCTATTTCGGATTCTTATCCTCCTCAATCTTTTTTATATATTTTTCAAACCCGGAATCATCGACTAGTTCCATGAGTGGACCCGAAACTGCGACACCTCCTCCGGTATCGGTTTTTTCCAGATTGTAAATGACGGGAAGTTTCAAATAAGCCTGATAAAAATTCTCGTCATATTCTAATGTTCCTATGTCCTTTTCTGTAAAATTTTCAGATGAGAACATCATTTTTTCAAAATCAATAGATGGGAACTTATCTAATCTAACCAGGAGTTGTGTGAACTGCTTTAATAATGGATGCGATTGTAACATTTTCTCAGTAAATGGATGATTAAAAAGTTGCGCAACAGGCATTGGATAGATCATCTTATTCATGATGAACATCACCCTGGCAAGGTGCTTTCCCCGCTCTTCAGAAAATTGCATCAATTTGCTTAAATCCTCTTCTTTGAAATAATTGATTAGTGCTCCAACCGTATATTGTATTATCTGCTTCCCTATTTGGTCACTTTTAATGGCGCGTGGTCGATCAGAAGGGAGAAGGTCATCATATGACTCCCCAGCTCTAAGACCATGGGATTGGGACAAGCTCAGCATCGATCCTCTTAACGCATTGCTTGACTGCAATTTTTTCATAACATCGGGATGGGAAATGAAATCAATCAATAAGAGGGAAGGGGCCTTTTCTTTTACAATATCGTATATCTGATTCAAGTTAAAATTGCGCTGCAATCTGTTATCAAAGACCTCCTGAGCGGCAGACATCATACATTCATGCAATTCCGGGGATATTTCCACAGGAGTATCTATTAGCGGCTCTCCCTGAACTGGCTTGGAAGAAGGTTTGGCTTTAGGCTGAGTATCCTCTTCAGAAAAAAATGGGGTCTGTGGTGCCGGGGATTCACGTGTAGCAGGAGGGATGATTTCTCCCTGAGGTTTGACCGCAATATTTGGCGCTTCTTCAGTCTTAGGGGGAATTTCCTTGTCAGGATCTACAGAAGAATTTTGGTCTTGAGTTGATGCTTGGCTGTGAGACGGCTTGACATCCTGCACCTTCTTCCCAAACAAACGGCCCCATATTTCCCGGATTTTTGCATGGGTATCATTGGGTTGTAGAGGAATTTTTGAGCGGGAGCGAAAAGCTGCAGAAATGAGATGGGGAATCCCAAGAGGAATTGCGCAGATGACAGAAATAGCCCAAGCCTCTTTTTGAGAAATATAACCCCGTTTTTGATGCGGATCCAGTAAAATGGCTGGAAAATTTTTACATACTTTAGCAATATCCATATGACCTCTAAATTGTTATATAAAGTTATTATAATCTTTAATAGTAAATTAGCGCAAACATCAATTTAACAAAATAAATTATACACAAACAACTTCAAAAAATTGCAATTGAAATTTGAGGGTTTGACCAATAATTATTTAACTAGATATAATAACGCTGTGTCATATTATTTAATAACATATTCTATACCGAACGTGGTTCAAAAATTGGGATTTTGACAAGGAGGCTGCTCAAAATTTTTCGTCTGGAACGAGTGACCATTGCCTATGGCCAAGGCACGAGTGAAGACAAAAATTTTGATGCAAAGCCGACGCGGTCAAAAACCAATTTTTGAATCACGTTCGGTATATACCGAACGTGGTTCAAAAATTGGGATTTTGACAAGGAGGCTGCTCAAAATTTTTCGTCTGGAACGAGTGACCATTGCCAATGGCCAAGGCACAAGTGAAGACAAAAATTTTGATGCAAAGCCAACGCCGTCAAAAACCAATTTTTGAACCACGTTCGGTATAAATAACTTCAGGTATGGTTCATGCAATATATCAAATGCGGCTCTCACATCTTCACAGTTGCAGACTCAACTCCTCAAACAAAACAGCCTCTTTCAGAAAAGCAGCAAAAGATTCAAAAGAAGGCACTGGAGACCCTTTTTTCACACAAAACCTGTAAGTCCACCACAGAAGATCGTACCGAATCCGCAATTCTAACTACTTTTAAAAAAAACAATAAAACTACCTATCAATTAACCAATTATGATGGTGAAAATCATGAAATATCGACGATTGAATTAGTTAAAAAAGCTGATAAAAAACTCATCGATCTTCTTCTTCAGGAAGTTGGAGAGAAGAGGGAGCTTAGACTAACTCGAAACCACAACGCAGAAAAAGTCGACAGAATGATTAGAGAACATAAAAATTTTGGGACTTTATATTTATGGTCGTCCGGTGGAGGAGGACATAGATCTGCCAAAGACGCTAAATTGGAAGAGGAGGCTCTCGCGTTAAAACAGGAAATTTACAGCCGCTTGAGCGACGACCCTGATATGGCAAAAGAAAAGTGTGAATTCTTACAAGAAACGCACAAGTTTATTGACTGGTGTAAACAAATGGGACATATACAGGAAGCAGACGTCTTAGTCAAATACCTGAAAGTTGTCGGGAAGAAAAGCGTAGATCAGTGGGACTCAGCCCAACGCAGCGGCAACGTTTCAAAACAAGAACATCTTGCCATGCTCCAACCGGTTTCCGATGTTGTTTTTGCCTTTCCCGTATTTTTCGGTGTGCTCAAAGACCTTTGCAAATCTCGTCCGCAAAAAGTAGTCTGCACAGAGGCAATGGCAATAGGCTCTATCCTTCTAGCTATTAAAGTGTACAACATGTTTTTTAACCACAGCAAGGAACCGGTCAAACTTCATCTGTATTTGACCGATATGCCAACGAGCCTTTCGGAACATTTTTTTGGCCCCATGAGAAAGCTCTTCTCCTTTCTGGGGAAAAAAAATCTCATTCTCTACACAGCCCCTCCCAATGACCCTGCCATCGATCTGACAAAATTATGTAATTTGAAACAGGCCAATATCCGCTACCTAAAAATTGAAGAGCTGCCCGTTCGTCCTGCATTCATTGAAGCCGCAAGCCATTATGACAAAGAAAAACCCTTGCAATTAAAGTTAAGCTGCGAAGAGGAGCTTCAATTGCTTCAGGGCGTATTAAAACATCAAAAGGCAAAGTTTAGTCCTGCTGCCACAGAAACAACCGGGGCTCAAGATATCTCCTGGCCCATTGATGAAAACGATGAGGCTTATTTTCTCATGCTGGGCAGCCAGCCGACCAGCGACTCTATCATCGCTTATGTCGATGAATTTGTAAGAAAAGCTCGCGACAACCCTTCACAGCAGTATAAACTGTTTGCTTTTGCGGGAAAATTCTCTGACGATTGTTTTTACAAAACACTTTGCCAGCATATTACGCAAATCACCCCTTGGCCTTTGAATTTGCTTGTTACCCCTCTTTCTTTCCAGGATCCGGCACATTTGGTCAGCCTGGAGCTCAAATGCCACACGATTACAAGGTCTGGCGGCCTTACGATCATGGAATTGCTCGTCCTGGAAGAGACAAATAAGAATGCAAAGAATCCAAGGAAACGATTCATCCATGCTGAAAGCGTGAAAGAATCGATGCCATTGCACCTGATGCCTTTAGAATATGTGCCCAAACAGCTCAAAATCAAACCGATCAAAACTTATGAAAACAGCATTCCCTTAAGAACATTGGCAGAGAGCATTCCCCTATGGGAAAGGGGCAACTATTTTTACCTTAAGCAAAGCCTTGAAAATCATCATAATGTCTGCAGGGTCATCAATCCTTCTATCCTTTTTTCCGATCCTGAGGTTGACACCTCAAATTCAATTTAGTAGTATAACGCCGGGTGTTTAGTTTTTTCGTTCCTAGCTTGGGGCTTCATGCTATTACCTATAGGTTGTACTGACTTTAATTCAACACAAAGGCACAAAGTCACCAAGACACTAAGAAGAAAGGTGCTGATAGCATAATTTCTTTGTTTCTCTGAGTCTCCGTGCCTTTGTGTTGAATTATTATAGATGAAGCTTAAAAAGGGCACGAATACGAAAGAAACAAGTTCAATTTACCATGTGAATTGCTTTAAGGAATACCTCCTATGCCTCATTCAGATTCTATCATCGCCATATATCAGGACGTCTATGACGTAGTCATTCCCGATCTCGATTATTACTTGCGCCAGATTGATTGCCGCGATGGATGCCCCGTCAATACAGACCCGCGCGGTTATATGCTCGCATTGCATGCCGGAAATTTTTTAGAAGGTTATAAAATTGCAAGGGGCCCAAATCCTTTTGCCTCCATTTGCGGGATGATCTGCGGAGCTCCATGCGAGATGACCTGCCGCCGGGACCGCGTAGATAAGGCTTTGACTATCCGCGCCCAAAAACGTTATCTTTCAGAATGGTTTGGGATGGATAAGCAAGCCCATATCCGCTCTTTAGAAATGAGCTATGCAAGAGGATCTACCAGGCCAGAACCAAACGGCTTAAAGATTGCCTGCATTGGAGCCGGAGTCGCATCGATGACGGCTGCTCACGACCTCTTGAGGATAGGATATTCTGTCGATATTTATGAGATGATGGATAAACCGGGAGGGATGTTGACATACGGGGTTCCCACCTATCGTTTAAAAAAAGACATTACCTTTAACGAATGCGCTGCAATCGAACATTTAGGGGCGCATATCCACTACAATGTAAAAGTCGGGAAGGATATCACCTTGACGGAACTTCAACAGCGGTACGATGCTGTCTTTCTCGGGATTGGTCTATGGAAGTCAAGGGATCTGCAAATTCCCGGGGCTGATGCATCCGATATCATTCGGGGAATTGAATATTTGCGCGTTCGCTGCGTCGACAAAGAATGGAAAATTGGGCAGGAAATGGTGGTAATCGGAGGAGGCAATGTTGCCTTCGATGTGGCAAGATCCTCCTTGCGCAATGGCGCAAAAAAAGTCATTATGGTCTGCCTGGAAACCCGCGATGAACAAACTGCCGATGAATTTGAGATCGAAGATGGTCTTGAAGAGGGAATTGTCATCATTAACCGCGTAGCTCCCATTGCAGTAGAGCGCAACAGCCAAGGAAAAATAACCGGCCTTCGCGTACAACAAATTTATTCCCTGTTCGATTATACCGGACGGTTTTCCCCTCAAATGATCCCAAACGCCGAGTATGTCATCCCTTGCGACACCATTGCCCTGGCAATTGGACAATCGATGGATGCAGAGATATTTACCGGCTGGGACAAAAAGGATGAGCTGATCGTAGAAAAAGGGGTCATTAAAACAGAAAAAAACACAGGAAGAACTTCTGTAAAGGGAATCTATGCAGGAGGGGACGCAGCATTTGGAGCTGCACTTTTTATTACCGCGATCAAACAGGGCCAGGAAGCTGCAAGGGCGATTGATGCAGACTTGAGGGGGACAAAACCTTATCAGGAGTTCGTAGGCGAATTTACTGAAATTTCTCCCATAAGGGATAAAGAATATCTGCATACAAAATGGGCGCTGCCAACTATGCAGCCACCGCGCGAGCGCATAAAAAACCATCACCTTGTAGAAAATAATTACTCCGAAGAAGCAGCTAAGGCTCAAAGCAATCGTTGTTTGCAATGCCACATCAGCCCCGTATTTGATGGAAATCTCTGCATTAAATGCAATGGATGCGTCGATGTTTGTCCTTGCAACTGTTTAAAGCTAGTTCCGGTCAGCAAAATGAATTTAGATTTAGGGACAGGAGATTTACGACGCGCCGTCGATAACTTTTATGGAGTCGACTCACGGCTCTTAAGTCAAGAAGAGATTGACGAGATGGGCTCTGCGATGTTAAAAAATGAGGACCTGTGCATCCGTTGCGGACTTTGTGCCGAAAAATGCCCGACGCAAGCTGTAACTATGGATGTAATGAATTATTCGTTCCGCTGGGTTGGGTAACGGGTACATTGAAGCTGTATGTGTGAAAGTTTACGTGCCCGTGAGCGTGCCCGTGCCCGTGCCCGAGCAATAAAATTATTCCGCTGTTCTTTGGTAACAGCCTTATTATAAATGAATTTTAATAAATTCGGGCACGGGCACGGGCACGCTCAAGGGCACGAAAACAATTCTTCGTTCACGATGTGTATATCATGTTTTGGTGTTTATTGAGTTCGATCCTTTTAAGCTTAGGTGGAATCATGAGTTATGTCTATTATTTGCGCAAAGGGCAATTCGACGACAGCGAAGATGTCAAATATCAAATGTTTCGGGATAAGGATGAATAACAGATGCCAAAATATCGCAACTCATTAAACAACGATTATGACGATCGCGATCCCCTCATCTCCCGCCGTTCCTTTCTTGCCATGATGGGAGTCGGTGCTTGTTTGCTCGGTGCCGGAACGTTGACGGGAGCCTCTTTACTTGGATTTCTTTATCCAAATGCGATGAAAACCCCGCCAAGTATTTTTTCATTGGGACGCCCGGAAGAAGTCCTTGCCCACGAAGGAAAAATATTTAAACCTAAACAAAAGGTCTTTGTCGAATCCAAAGAGGGAAAAGTACGCGTACAGACCGCCGTTTGCACACATCTTGGATGTACGGTAAACATGGTCGATACCGGGTATGCATGTCCCTGCCATGGTTCGACCTATGATCAATACGGGAGAAATACTGGGGGGCCAGCTCCGCTCCCTCTGGTTTTCTTCACTGTCTTTAAAGGAGCTTCCGGAGATATTATGGTCGATAAGTCCAAGACATTATTGGACTGGAACGCCGCCTGGTATGCGCCTAGTGCCTAATACCTGAGGAGTAGTTTTCGTGCCCGTGCCCGTGCCCGTGCCCTTGCCCGAATCCTATTACCCATAAGTCCAATAAGCAATTCAACGCTGAGACGCTGAGGCGCGAAGACACAGAGGAAAACTGTATACAAGGAATCTAGAAAGCTTGATTTGATTCACTCACTTTTATCGGCAATCCAAAAGATGAATATGTACGGGCAAAGGCACGGGCACGCTCACGCATAGTTTTACCCACAAGTAAACAAAAACCTTTTTAAGCGTTATCTATAATAAATTCAACACAAAGGCACGAAGTCCCAAAGAAACAAAGAAATTTTGACCTGTAGACCCTTCTCTCTTAGTGTCTTGGTGTCTTCGTGTCTTTGTGTTGAATTAAATCTATACTTATGGGTAACAGGATGCGCACACGGGCACGGGCACGCTCACGGGCACGTAACCATTTCAATTTGGAGAAGTGTATCCATGCATCTTCATTATGGCTTTGTAGATTTCAGAGCAAAGCAAAATGCTAAAAGTCCCGCTTTGGTCATAGTAATAATAAATTTCCTTCTTAATCACTTCTTCCGGCTTGCCGGTCTCTTTCATTAATTTTTCACATAATTTATTTGCTAAATCATGCATTTCTGAAGCCCTGTCCCATACTTCGATCTCTTTGATTTGGTGCACGGTCATATTTGCCTCTAAGGAATTTGGCACTGGAGGAGTCACTGTCAGTACATCCTTTAAAAATCTCCGGTATGCGTTCGCAGCACGGTGCCGGCTTAACCCTGAGCTTTGTGTTAAATATTTAAAGACGTTTACATCCTTCCCTGCACAGTCGGCAATAAAAACCTCCAGCTGATTAAAATTAAATGGGGCATTTGTGAGAGGTTTTATCGCCCTTAAGACATAGGGTCCATCGCATGGTTTCTTCAGTAAAATCGTCGAGGCAGACAAGATTTGTGTATTTTTTCCTGAACATTTCTGTACCTGTCCTTTAACCAAACTAATAATGACAGCCCCAAGCGGGTCAGTTTTACAATCGCGTGACCATTGATAATCCTTAATCGAATGCAATCGCTCCACTAAAGCCACACGTCCCCCGCATAACATATCGATGAATTGTACAGGTTCAATCCCCTCGTGTTCCCCCTCTTGTGCCCAAGTCCTGTCGGCCACCTGTTTTATCGGCAAAGTAGCCGGGCCTTGTCCTATCCAGGCAATCTTGTCTGGATGGTTCTCGACTGTAAACACCCGAATTTTTCCCGTATCTTGAACATCGGGGTGTAATTCGCTCCCTAAAATGATCTCATGTCCTCCATAAGGGATCTTAACCCCAGGCTGTAGTGTTTTACGCCATTTCATCGTTTTCTTATCCGGCAAACTAAATGCTTCGCATTTTACCGGGGGGATTTTTTTCTTATTCCCAACGCTTAAGGAATAAGCTAAAGCCCCCGTTCGTTCCAGATTTTCCTTTCGATCGCCTGATTCACTGCAGTAGTAAAGAATGGAGGAGAGCACCTGAAACAGTTTCAATTTGGGCGTCTTTACCTTATTTATTTGTTGTACCCAGGCTTCAAGCTCTGCCTCTTCACTGCCCGTTAGTTCTCCATTAGAGCCCTTTTTATGTAAAATATAATAGGGAATAGGCGCGCCAATATACCCCTCTGCATCGATGATCCGTTGCAAGTTTTTCATCGCCCCGCATCGGCTACCGGAAAGTCTGCTTAAAGATGCTGCATTTATCCGTTTTAAAAGATCAGGATCTTGATCTAACAGTTTAAACATTCTCTTAGTTGACATATTCCATGAGGTGATCTGTTTTTTTATCTTGTGGATGTCCGGATCGAGGAAATCTTTTTGAGCCGCGAGCCTGGCAATGGATTGTCTGTAAGCGGAAGAGAGCTCTCTGATCGACTCCAATTCCCGATCAAAAATTTCGGTAGTATGGCTCATTGCCTTTTGCAGTTTGAGACTGCAAAGATTTTGCACCACGAACGGGCTTGCCAACCAATAAAAACATCGCCAAAGACGTCCAAAAAAAGAATTGGAACAATAGATGCGGGTTCCCTTATGGTTTGGAATAAGTGTAATTGATTTTGAATGAGCGGCTGAGTAAATTTCCTGAAAATTATGGCGTAAAATGTTAACGGAATTCATGGGAAATAGGAATGTCTTAAGTACTTGAGAGTAAAATCTTTATATGTTATGTATTTTGCGGGTAAAATCGTTTGGTGCCAAACACACTTCTTTTCTTTTGTTCGATTTGTTCGATTCCTTCCGTGTGCTGCTCTTCTGCTGATTCCTCAGCTCTGGAAATTCTACGACTGGTTTCATATGTTTCATGACGGGAATGCCAGCACCTCTTCTCCACATCCTCTACATCAAAAGTATAGTAGGTCACAAGACCATCTTCTAAACAAATCCATTTGATATAATTGGGATCTATATAGCGGCCAAAATAGCTTTCAAACGTGATATAAATTTCCAAATTTTTAGGCAATAGAGGGGCACTTGTCAATTGACTTGCAATGTCATCATTCAGGTTGATTCTGCTCAACAAATCTTCTGTCAGATCGACGATAAGATCTCTCGCCTCGCACATTTCCATAATATTTTGAGTGATAAACTCGAGTTGGAGCCCATGGATGCCGTCATCATAAAAGGCCTTGGCTTGCTCTAGAATTAAATGCTTATTGTATTTCAGCTCTGTCGTAAATTCTTGAAGCACGTAGGTCAGCTCGACGGAATCGATCTGAAAAAGCGGACCTGAACGGACAGTAGATGCTTCATCTGAGAAAAAAGGATAGCTGTTCGGAGAGCATCCGGTAGTAAATAAAAAAAGGACTGCCATAAACGCTTGAAAGATTTTCTGCATATCTTGCCTTAAGGAATATTGATATAGAAGCTTCATTCTAGACGAACATCAATTTTGATTCTACGAAAAATTTAACGTGAATCACAAATTGCGTGCCCGGTTAAAAAAGGGACAATAAGGACAATAAGGACACCAATTAAGGACATTGTAAGGCATGTCCCCAATGTCCTTAATTGGTGTCCTTATTGTCCTTATTGTCATTATTGCTGTTTTTACTTCATTAATTTACTTAAAATTTGAATTTAATGAAATTAATTTATATAATTAAATTTATAAAGCACTATTACTTAAAATAGTTAAAATAAACAAATAATTTAATTTATTAAATGTAAAGGATGGCAATATGAGCATGGACCTTGGTCGACCATCTTCATCTATACCCGCATCCGACATCCCTGTTACCGTTTCCGGTGCAAAGGGTACTGCCTCTGAAGCAAAACACACCGTTGGAGGAATTGAGTTAACTTTTAAGGAAATGAAAAAAAATCAGGCAAGTTCCTCGATCGGTATGGAAGTCACTTTTAGCATCTCGGGGAAAACAGTCACAAAATATATTTACATGGGTGTGGATCAACAATATAAAGACACAGAGGCAGAGCGTAAGGTCGCCCATGAACAGCTAATAGAAGGGGCAATTGCCATCACTAAAGCCTTAGTTGCGCAATATTCAGAAGGAGACAAGGGGCATGAATTAGAAGAACCAACTGTTTTGAAACAATTAGACGAGTACCATTTCAGCAAAACTGCCACAGGCGAGATCAAACAGACGTCGGATAAAGTAGATAAAGTGATTGGTCAAGTCGCAAGCGGTAAAGTACTTAATCCAAATACTAAAGAGGAAATTACCGAGGAGCAACTGAATAGTATAGGAGAATCCATGTTGAGAAGGTATCAGGAGTATAAGAAAACCCACCCTAATGTATCTCTTGATTCCATCCCTAAATCTCCCGCAACAGCCGAGCAGCCTGCAGTCACCCATCATTCTCCTGAGGAATGCCGCTTTCTTTGCGATTTTCTGCATGGAGGCCATCACGTCAAATTCAATAAAATAGCCGATGAAATGAAAAAAAAGCCAACATGGGAAACAGACCTCAAGGGATATATCAATGAGCTTGGAAACAACCAAATTACAGCGTTTTTAATGCTAAAAAAACGGGACCTTAGAGGATTTGATCAGGAGATTTTATTTTCGATGCTCGTTCATGTCCAAGAAGCTGCCAAAGCAAAAAACATTTCCGTTGGAGAGGACTTTTATTTGCTCATCGCCCATTTATCAGTACCGATACATAATCATGTCGTGTTAGAGAAAAAAGGGAAAGGCGCTGTCAATGTCGTTTCCAGTTTTACCGCTCCGGATGGCACTACATATATCTTTAAACCATCTCCCGACACATTGAGCCGAAAAGTAAAAATTAAAGAACAATTGGCCGGAACGGCTGCAGCATCGGGAATTCCGCCAGGCGATGCAGCCCATCTACCCTCCCGTGCAGTGGCAAGTTCCTGCGTAGACACTCTTTTGTATGGCAATGACACTGTTTCGGTTAAAACCCAATTTGCCATTATCAATGGCCAAAGGGGAATTATGATGTCCGAAGCAACCGGAAAAAGCCCAAAAACAGTAGAGGGAACAGAAGAGGAATATACGATTAGTGACCCTAAGATCCAGCAAAATATCGATACGCTCATCCATGCAGAAAGTCCAGTCACAGATAAGACCCTGCAAACGATTGCCCGTTTGCTCAATTGCCGCAAAGTCCGGGTAAAATTTGATCTTATGGGAAAAAATTACAAATTAATGATCACCCCGCTCAGCACTCTGATCAATTTTGATCCTGATAACCGTGTAACTGCACAAGGATTGCTTAAACTTCAAATTAAAGACTTCATTACCGGCGAATGCGACCGCCATCCATATAATTACTTCATCAACGGAGCTACAGGAAAGGTAACCGGAATCGACGAAGACTGCTGTTTTGGAAGAAATGCGGTCCCCGACAATGTCGATGTTCGCGAGCAGCGGGCGCTGCTTGGTATCATTCCTAATAATTCTTCGTTAATGTTGCGAATGCCCGCCGTGATCACAAAGGAAATCCTCACCCAAGTGAATGCAATGAGTGAAGAAGCATTAAGGGAAACTCTGGAACCTTATATTGCACGAGAGGAACTCGAAGCAACTGTTCAAAGGCTCAACATGCTTAAAAGACACATTAATGACTCAGGAAATTGCCTGGTTGTTGACGACCTGCTTTCCGATGCAGCAAGGGAAAGAATGGATTCCAACAATAGTTATTGGGCAAGGGAAGTGTACCTTTTAGACAGTCAGCAAAAGAGTTGGAATTATTTGAGAAAGGGCATTGAAACATAGAACCTGTAAGTCACCCGAAATGTCCAAGAGAGGTTCTTAAAATGAGGTGGAAAATGAATACTATGCAAAATCATCACCCGGAAAGCTTAAGTGTTGCTAAGGATTTTTTTGAAGAGCAAGGATTGTCATTTCCCTTTATCCCCTCTGCAGAGCTTTCCAGCATCACTCAAGTCCAGGAAGGCATCTTTAGCTCAAGACCTGATCCTGAACCTATTTATAACATTCTGCAATTTGTCCAGGAGGTGTTATCGCACCCTGTTGATGACTATTGTATGTTCGGTTTTGCAGGACATGGAATTAACAGCTGGGCCATGCACTACTATCTTGTCAAAAAGAATTTAGGGGCATTCATTCAACTTCCCTTTGGAGGGGCAATGATCACCGATGAAGAGGCGGTGAAAACCAGAATCAACGGAACATTTCAATCCGTTCAATATATTGCAGAATCCATAGCAAATGCAGGCCACGCACATCTTCTTTCTCCTGAAAAACGGCTGATCATTATTGAAAGCGACTTTTATGGAAAGGGGTGGGGGTGGATTGAAGGCTACCCTGGTGTGATCGATAAAGATCAATGGCATACAGAAGAACCGATTCTTTTAAACGCTTTATGTTCCATTCCCTCTAAAGACAATAAAAACAAGCAGTAAATCAATGAACGAAACACAATCAAATCTACCTCTAAAACGGGTTGACACTACATATTTGACTCCGCGCACAGAGATGATCGGGAAGAAAGATGCTATTTTCAAATATGGAGGAAAGACCTGGACCCATCTCAACAGGATGGGAGTTATTCTCAGACGGCAAATCCAGAAAATCTACAATTTTGTCCGGTCGATTTCCGAAAAAAGACAGCTTACAAGTAATCATGTTCTTAAGGTTATGGAAGACAACGTCAGGAACATGGAGGCCTTTGCCGATGAACTGATCGCGAAGGGTGAAAACGTAAAAAGTTTCAAAGCCTTGACGGATGGGATCAGTCAAACGGAAGAGAGTATTAAAATATTATTTGAATGTGTTCATCGCACCAAAGAGATAAAAAGATGCCGGGAGCTGCAAGAGAAAATCGCTCATTTACATGATAAAAAATCGAATATCGAAGAAATGTCGCATATCAAAAAAGCTGTGAAAGAGCTTGACGGCAGATGCGAAAGTCTGGAACGAAGCGCCAAAAAAACACTCACACCTTTTCAATTAAAAAAAATAGAGCAGCTTAAAAAAGAGATAGAGGCACAAAAAGAAAAGATTGCCCTGCTTATCCAAAACTCTTCCGTTCATTCAGATCAACATGTATTGCATTATGCCAAGGAAGAACTGCAACTTGCAGAACGCTTATTGACAAAATTATCTGATCTGAAAAAAACATCGGCAGCAATTATCATCCAGCGTTTTATGCGTAAAAGACTAAAGAAACCCGAAAAACCAAAGCGTACCGTTGCGACCTCTCTTCAAAGCATTGTGGATAAATATGAACAGATGCAGGCCTCTGCCGGAATAACTTCAGGATCCGCTCCTCCCATGCTCGCAAAAACCACACAAAAAAAATTGAATAAAGACGAATGGGAGCTTCTTACCTTTCAATTGAAAAAAAAACCCGAACACTATAGTGCGAAGGATTTCAACGATATTGCCGATCTCCTAAAAACAAACCGTAATTGGAAGATAGACATTCAAAACATGATGAGCTCAACAAACAGTAGAGAAAAAATTCATAAACAACGACTGGAAATAATGCTCGATGCTTTTACAGGGCAACCCCTTACATATTATCGGGGATATGACCGCGAAGTATTGAGCGTCATTTTAGTCAATCTTTCTGCCGCCGCGGCAATCCTGTACCAAAAAAGAAAAAAACCGGATAAACTCGCCCAATTGGATGCAATGATTGCCCATTTTAATGACACTGCAATTTTCGATAACGTCGAATTAAAACCTCTGGGAAAAGGAAAAGTCAATACAGTTTTCGAATTTACAAAAGATAATGTCTCCTATGTATTCAAACCGGCTTCAGAACACTTAAGCCAATCGACAAAACTAAAGGAAAAATATATTGGCACAGCCGTAGCCTCAGGCATTCCAGCCGGCGATGAGGGACACTTTTCTTCCCGTGCAGTCGCAAGCTCTTGCCTTGACTGTCTATTATATGGCGTTAAAACAGTTTCTGTTAAAACTAGACACGCTGTCATCAATGGCCAAAGGGGAATACTCATGGTTAAAGCAATGGGAAAAAACCCTAAAACTACCAAAATTGAATCAAAACCCATTCAATTAAACGAAACATACCGAAAGATGATCAGCCGCCTGATCACCCCAAATGAAGCCGCAGCTAAAGCTTTGCATCGTACACAACAGGTTCCAAAAGAGAAACTCCAATCGATTGCAGCCATGTTGCAATTGCGCTCAGTTTCATTCGAATTTACTAAAGCCAAAACAGAACAAAACAAAATAGAATGGCAGCTATTCGGCGTGCGCCCTCAGTTCGAACATTTCGATCCTTTCAATCCAAAAATTTTGGAAGGTTTGCTTAAACTTCAAGTAAAAGATATCATTGCAGGAGAATGTGATCGCCACCCCAAAAATTATTTTATCGATCCGAAAGGAAATGTTACGGGGATAGATGAAGATTGCTGTTTTGGTGAACGTGCGATACCAGGGGCTCTTTCCAGGTTAGAGGAAACTCCGGATGTGAGGAGGCAGGGTAACCTCGCAGGAGTGATCCCAAACCAGGGTTCTTTAATGCTGAGAATGCCCGGGGTCATTACTCAGGAAATTCTCGATCAAATCAACAGATGTACAGCAAAGGACCTCTCGCAAACGTTACGCCCTTATATTACTCAAAGGGAACTTGAGGCAACGATTGCCAGATTTACAAAGCTCAAACAACATGTCAACGATGCAAATAAATGCCTGGTTGTCAAAAAAATTGAAGATCTCTTCTTAAAAGATCTAAAGACTAAACCTAATGAAGTTTCCCCGACAGAAGAGAGTTCTTATCAGCAACAACCGACCGACATCCTCACGCGAGAGGCTATTCAAAGGGTCGATGCAAATAACAGCTACTGGGCCAGGGAATACTATCTTTTTGATAGCGCACAAACGAACTGGAATTATCTTCGCAGGGGACTTTAGAAAGAGGGCTCATCGTTGATGAATGCATAAATTCCGGGCAATCCGCGGTAAAATTCTTTATAATCTAATCCATACCCAACGACAAACCGGTTTTCCACTTGAAATAAGACATATTCCGGCACATAAGACGTAACATGGGGAACATTTTTTAACAACAAGACTAAAGATTTTAGACTTTTCGGATTTTTCAATTGAATTTGGGCCATTACTGAAGTCATCGTCTTTCCCGAATCAAACATATCATCAATAACGATCACATGTTGATTTTCCAGCGTAAGACGGTCTAATCCTGTGATGGTCAGTGCCCCCGAACGAGTGCCATTTTGCCCATAACTGCTTGCTGTAATTGCCTGAAGTTTACATGGAACGTCAAGCTCCCGGATCAGGTCAGCCGTTACACAGAGCGATCCTTTCATGATCATAATGAGCGTTAATTCCTCTCCGTCATATTCCTTATTGATTTGCGCTGCTACCTGAAGAATACGTTCTGAAATTTCTTGCGGATGGATAAGTAACTCCAGATTGTCATATGCGCAGCAATTTACATGAATGCAGACGATCATTCCAATAATAGATACAATGGTTTTCATAATTCCCTCTTTAAATATTCCAAAATAAGGTCCCTTGTCTTTTCTAAATGCTCTTCAGTATGTGCCATCGAAACAAAAGATGTCTCGACCTGCGATGGCGGAAAATAAACCCCATGGGACAACATATAACGGAAAAATTGAGAAAAAACTTTAAAATCCAGCTGAGATGCCTCCTCCATGTTGTTCACTTCCTTTCTTCCGAAAAAGATCGTAAACATCGAGCCAATCTGCTGCAGGCACATGTTCAACTGGTTCTTTAAGATAAATTCTTTGACCGGCTTTGTTAAAGAATCGGCTTTCTTATTCAATCTTTCATAAAATCTTGGGGCTTGCACCATTTGCAATGATGTTAAGCCAGCTTCCATGGCCACAGGATTTCCCGAAAGGGTACCTGCCTGATAGACGGCCCCAAGCGGGCTTAAGTTATCCATGATTTCTTTTATTCCGCCAAAAGCTGCAGCCGGAAATCCCCCTCCAATGATTTTACCAAAACAGGTCAGATCAGGAACAATTCCGTAGAGCGCTTGAGCTCCTCCCATCCCAACACGAAAACCGGTAATCACTTCGTCAAAAATCAATACCGCCCCCATCGATGACGTCTCTTCCCGAAGCGCGTGTAAAAATGACCGGCTTGCCGGTACACATCCCATATTGCCTGCAATGGGTTCGACGATAACGGCAGCAATGCGCTCCCGGTATTGGGGATCCGTTAGCAAAGAGCGGAATGCAATCTCGTCGTTATAGGGTAAACAGATCGTATGCCGGATCGTTTCTTCCGGTACACCAGCAGAGGTGGATGTTCCATTCAACCCAAATACTCCTGAACCTGCCTGAACTAAAAACAGATCGGCATGCCCGTGATAATTCCCGGAAAATTTGACCACCAGATCCCGCCCGGTAAATCCTCGTGCAAGGCGGACAGCGCTCATCGCAGCTTCGGTTCCGGAGGAGACAAACCGGATCGATTCTATCGACAAGACATTGTCGATAATCGTCTTTGCAAGCATCCCCTCGACTTCGGTTGTAATGCCGAATGTGGTTCCAAGTGCCATTCGCGAAGTTGCGGCCTTAATCACCTCAGGATGGGCATGACCATGGATCAATGGGCCCCAGGAACCGCAGTAGTCAATATATTGATGTCCATCGATATCATAAATGAGATCTCCCTCCCCTCTCGCAACGACCAGGGGGCTTATGTCCATTCCCTTAAAAGAACGGACAGGAGAATTCACACCTCCTGGCAACAATTCGAGGAGACGGGAATACGATTCTTTGCTTTTTGGACGATCTTTCATGGAATTCCTTTAGAATAATTATTCAACCACAGAGAACACAGGGAACACAGAGTTGTAGAACACAGGGAACACAGAGTTGTATTTTTTTGTTATCTCTCTGTGCATTCTGTGCTCTCTGTGGTAAAATATTTCTTTTAATAAGAAAATGACCTCTCTCTTGAGAGAGGTCATTAGAGCTATTCGCTTACCTGCTGTTTTGAATAGGGAATATTCTTTTTATTTTCTTCCCGGTTATGGAAGTAAAGCATCACAGGGGATGCAATAAATAGAGAAGAAATTGTTCCTACCAGCACTCCAACAGTCATGACCAGTGAGAATGAAAAGATCGATTTACCGCCAAGGAAAACCAATGCCAGCAAGACCAGCAACGTTGTTCCCGATGTCATCAGCGTGCGGCTTAATGTAATATTCAAGGAATGGTTGATCAAATTGGTAAATTTCATCTTGCGATGCAGCTTGCAGTCTTCGCGAATCCGGTCAAACACAATGATGGTATCGTTTAATGAATAACCGATAATCGTCATAATAGCGCCCACAACCTGAAGATCGATCTGGATCGCAAAGCCCAGTTTATGGAAGAGAGCCATGATCCCAAGCGTGATCACTATATCATGCACAAGACCGACAACAGCGCCAAGAGCATAGGCAAATTCAAAGCGGATGGTGATATAAAGTAAAATACTGACCAATGCAATCGTCAAGGCAATGATCGCATTATCGCGCATTGCTTCAGAAAATTGACCGCTCATGACCGTCCAATCTCTGTCTAATAGTTCTAATTGGGATTTTTGAATGTTCAATCCCCCTTTCTGCAAGCTATCGACAACCCAAACCAACCTCGGATTAGATTGATAGGGATAAGCAAATCCCCCTTCTTTTACCTCTTCGGGAAGATGATGGAACGGATGGCCCGGTTCTTCCATGCTAACGCCAAACTGCAAACGAATCTGATTCGGACGGCTAAGCTCGCGGACCTGGAAATCGTTGGATATGGCACCAGCGGCCTGCAAGGCATTAGCTGCAAGCTCTCTGTAGCTGAGATCTGTCTCTTTGTTCTGCAGCTCGACAACCAGTGAATATCCTCCTGTAAAATCCATGCCGAGCATCGTATGACGCTGCGAAATGAATAAAAAGATCCCGGCAATCATCACAACAAGGGAGATTGTCACAGCTTTTTTTGTCTGTGCCATAAAATCAAACGAAGTCGCCCCAATGAATTGCGACATTTCGAGCCTTTTATTTTCCGGATTTTGCACCCATCCGGCAAAGAAGTAACGGGTCATGAAAAGCGCCGTGAACATGGATGATAAGATACCGACTATCAAAGAAACAGCAAACCCCTTGATCGGTCCTGAATCAAACTGGACCAGGATCAGCGCAGCAATGATTGTCGTGATATTTGAATCGATAATTGCTGTAAATGCTTTGCGATAACCTGCCTGAATAGCAGAAGCAATACGGCCCGAAACTGCAAACTCTTCGCGAATGCGTTCAAAGACCAAAACATTGGCATCAACAGCCATACCGATCGTCAGCACGATACCGGCAATTGTCGGAAGGGTCAGAGCAGCACCTAAATTCTGCAAGACTCCCCACATGATCAAAATGTTTAGCAATACTGCGCACGATGCGACAAGACCTGCAAAGCGATAATAGGCAACCATCGCTATCACGACAAGCGATACAGCAACGAGCGATGCGATAATCCCTTTTGCACGCTCTTCTTTTCCTAATTCAGGACTGACGTTTTGTTCTGAAAGAATTTTCGGAGTGAATGTCAGGGAGCCGGCCTTTAAGTCGGCAGCAAGCTGATTGATCTCACGCTGAGAAAACCTGCCGCTGATCCTCCCGCCATCGCGTAAAGCAGCATGAAGCGTTGGCATGCTCACAATCGAATCATTTAAGATCACAGCCATGCGCCATCCTTTGCCCTTAGTGACAGTTTCTTTGGATGTTCCTGCAATCCTGTCTTCTGCAAATTGCGACGTCCAGGCATACAGATCATCGCGCGGGCTATCCGAGGAGCGATCTATCCCCGTATAAGAACGTCTGACGCCAAAAGACAAAACATTACCCTCCGTTGAGTCATACCCGGCCTGAATATTATTAAGGCTGGACCCTTCAAGAGCATAGTGAGCAAAAACAATGACCAGGGGATGTGTCTGATTTTCCCATTCCATAAAATCACTTCCACGCTGCACAGCAATTTTACTCAATGTATCGTTGAACGAGGCGGATATAGTGGTATCTTTTGGATTTGCCAATCGAAGGCCATTTTCCCACAAAACAGTTGCCTCTTCGCTGCGGGGCCGAGTCTGCTGTCCATCAAGGGATTCGCCTCCTAAATGCTGCCAGGCAATTTCGTTAATGCTTTCCACATCTTTGCGGTTCGTCACAACGGCTTCATTCCACACATTTTGCAAGAAGCGGTTGGCAGACTCATTTAAGTGGGAGGCAGCAGAAGAAAACTTCTCATTGACTATATGAAAATACATTGCCGATGCTTTGACAAGCTCAGCTGCGGTCAACCCTTGCGATCCCGGAAATTCGAGAATGATATTGTGATTCTCAATATGGATGTTGCGCTCCGAAACCCCCATGGAATTGATCCGGTTGTAGAGCTCATTGACAGCTTGATTTAAGTCATCGGGATTCGTCACGACGCGATTGTTGTGATCTCTAAGACCAATGCGCACTGTCTTTCCTCCCGACAGATCAAGACCCCATTTTAAGATTTTGCGGTCATCTCCGCGGAAATACTTAATAAAACTTAATTTAAAGTTTTCCCAATAGGCATTTTGAGTAGGGGCCGGGACTTTATAGCGGTTAGCCGAATAAATATCGACCTGAGCCGTAGAGTACTCTTCTTTCCATTTCAAAAGATCTTCCTGGACCAGATCGTCAATTTTGTTAAGAGTAAGCAAACGCTGCTCTACATCGCTAAAATCAAGTACAGCATGCTTTTTACTTCCCTTCACCGAGAAAGACTCTCTGGTTGCTTTTAACAAGTTGCCATAGTAATCGCTCAATTCAAAGATATAGTCTTTGCTAAATTGAGGATCGATCCCAAATGAGGATCCCGCATATCCAATAAATCCATTTTGCTGTAACAGCTTGCTTAATTCGTTGACATCTGCGACAAATTGCTTAGATGCTTCAGAATTTGGGTTTTCTTTCGCTTTCTGCATGATGTTTTCCATGCCGCGCGCAATCACATAAATCGATCCGGAACGAAAGCCCGGAAGAGGAGGAGCATCTGAAGTGGACGGGGCATAAATCAACAAACCTAATTTCTTTTCTTCCGGTTTTAATTTTTGGAATAAGGCAAAGTCCATAACCGGGTAATGATCTTTTGACAGATCGACAGCTTTTGGTTGCCATATGGAATTTAATTGAGAGAGCAAAAGCGTTGTTTGCTTTTCTGCAAGATACCCTAAATTAAACGCGATAAAGCTTTGAGTATCCAATAAATTGTTCAATGACAGAACGAACCCGTCTTCATTGGGAACAAAGGTCTCATCTGCAATGCGGGAACTGTAAGCAATTTCATTAATGACAAACTGATTTAAGCGCTCTTTGCGATAAACTGCCTCCTCCGTTTGTTCGTTTGAATTACGCAACTGAAGCACATCCGGATAAAAACCTAAAGAAACCTGATCTGTCGACCAATCGATCACGAGTGACTGAATAAAAGGATTCCTCCCTTGAAGGTTCACTACCTGCCGCAATCCTTGCGGATCTGCTTTTTTAAATTCGGCATAAATCTGCCCGATCGTCAACGGAGCTGTAGTTCCTTTAAATGCATCGGTATTCTTTTGAACAATCCCTAATGCAGCATTGAGTGTTGCTAATTGTCCGGACAAAAGATGGAGCAGCCGCTGCTTGCCAGGTTCGATGGTGACCCCCTCATCTTTATTTTTCTGCTGTTCGGACTGCAAGGCTGCCTGTTCTTTTTCAATTTGCGTCTTTGCCTTATTCAATTGGGCGATGAATTTAGTGGCCAAATTTGCTGAATCTGAACCGCCCGCTGAATCTACCCCCCCTTTGCTCTGTAAAAACCAACGGTAGTAGCGCATTGCCATTTCAGGATTCGTTTTGCCAACAATATTATCTATATCCACGATCTCTTTGGCTAAGGAGAGCATCGCCTCACTCGAAAAGGTGTCGGGGTGTAGAATAATGGTATTCAAGTCTGTACTAGCTTTACCGGGCCCCCCAAATGCCAGTGCGAGCTGAGCTACCCGATCTTCTACCAATTGTCTATAAAACGGTGTGATTTTTCCCTCGGCATCATGTTTAAAGGAGAATTGGAATAATTTGGACAATTCCTCCTGATTCAAATGCACCTGGATTTTACGGGCAACTGTGACCACTTCCGGGTGGTCAGAAGTCCCTTGATATAACTCTAGTTGTCCTGGAGCAAACGTGACCAATGAACCGGCCTCAGGAAGAAACTTGCGGAAACGGTCTGCCTCTTGGACATTCGTAAATGTCAAATCGACAAGGCCAGAATTATCATTCCTTAGTGCGATCTGAAGAGGGTGTACATCTAATAATTTACTAAAAGACCATAACCATGATACGGCATCTGCTTCCAGGCCGTTTACACGCTTGACAATATTGTCTGCGATTTTTTCAGCACGCACCTGATCGACCGGCGACTTTAATGCGTTTGAATAATAAAAAACAGTGGGTAAGATATTGTATATGGTCAAGATGAGAACTGCCAATATCAGATAAAACTGCCAGCGTTTTTGTTTTTCCATAATCACTTCCTTGCCTTAAGTTGTGAGCCTTCTATGCAGCCGAAAAGAGCAAAAAATAAAAGGGTATATTAAAAATGTCAAGACATAACTGTAACAAAAGGGGAAAAATTTGGGAAGAAAAAACAAGAAAGAGTACATGTAAAGAGAAAGAATCGTGCCCGTGAGCGCATCTTATTACCCATAAATATAGACTTTAATTCAACACAAAGGCACGAAGGCACTAAGACACTAAGAAGGAATGGTCTCCATATCAAAATTTCTTTGTTTCTTTGGGACTTTGTGCCTTTGTGTTGAATTTATTATAGATAACGCTTAAAAAGGTTTTTGTTTACTTATCGGTAAAAGTATGCGTGAGCGTGCCCGATTCTTAAATAAAATTCGGGCACGGGCACGGGCACGCTCACGGGCACGAAGACAATTCTCTACATCACATATTCCTGCATCAGATTGCGTAACTGCAGGCGGGCTTGTAATAAATCATCCTTTGTCGATCCCTTAGGCAAAAGATGACCGCTATTGCGCAGCATGGCAAGGTAGACCCCAGTGTCCGGCAACAATACCTTTTGCAATACTGATTCTTCCGGGGAAAGCAGACAGATCGACCCCTGATGCAACAGACCAAATTTTGTGCGTCTTTGCGCCGCTCCCCCAATTTTTCGTCCATTTAGCATGATGTCATATTTTGTCGGCTTTGCCATGCAAAAGGCATGGAGCTCCTTATTTGGCTCTGCCGGTTCACAGGGCAAAAGGCCGATTTGGGCAATTCTTCCGGTAAATTTCCTGACAACATCCACCACCATTTGATTGACAGTCTCGTAATTTTTAAGTGTATTAAAAGAAAAAGCTGGATGCTGAGCAGAAATAAGGACGGAAAAGGCAAAGTCGCCAATATGAAAGGTAATACCGCCCCCGGTAGGCCGAACGCTTAAGTCTAAGGCAACTTCTTCCGCTCCCCTGAGGGATAAAAACCTTTCCGGTTTTGTAAAACAGCCAAAAGTCGCGCCAGGGGCCGACCAATCATAGAAATGGAGTAAAGAGCGGTCCGGCATGAGTGCGAGATCACTCAGCAGCTCTGCATCTAACGCCATATTTTCTTTTGCAGTTTTTATGCCGCTATCCAATATCGATAACTTCAACAATTTAGCCATAAACAGTCGGATGCAAATGTTCTTTCAACCGGTCGCCAAAATGATAACCCAGCTGTTTTAAGGCATGGCAATGAGGATCCCCCTCCTGTTTATAATAGACAGCCGGGTCGCTTACATAAACTAACAATACATAAGCTGCCGACCCTAGTGTTTTTAAAACACTAAAATCGATCATCAATTCGGGAGAAAAGAAAACCGCATTTCCCGGTGTACGGGAAAAAATTTGCGTGATTCCCGATGCAGATTTCCCTTCATCTTCCCTGTTTTCGGGAGATCGAATGCAGAGCATAGCGCCGCATAGCGGTGACTGAATGGATGTCATATCTTGTAAACATAAAGTTTGGTCCAAAAAGGAACGATAAGCAGGAAGATTCATATGCAAAGAGCTTGCAACCGGCAACGAAGGGAAGTATTGATCGTAGCCAAAGCGAAGTTTTGACTTTTCAGTCAACCCGGCTGCGATTTCCGCTAAGCCTTTTTGCAAAAAGATTTTTTTTAGCCTTGAAGACTGCCTCCATAAATCTCTGCCAAATCCAAATGCCTTTTCTTCGGGAAGAGACGTAAGAGTTGTTGAGCGATCCTGGATGACCAGCATGACTTCCGAATCGATCATAGCTAAATTGGATGGAGATAAAATGGCTTCACATTCGATCCACTGGTGTGTCCGAAAAAATTGGCGATGTTCGCCTGTAACTGAAAAATTCATAGATTTGCTGCTTTTATTGAATTCTAATCTCAATTTAGTATATCATTCCGGGACAATATCTTTACAGCATTTCTCTAAAAATTGTAATCTTTGAGCCAGGGGAATGGTTTTATAGTTAGCGCTATTAGCGACTGCCTCTCCCAGCATTTTTCGATCAAATTCTGCAATAATCTTGGAAGCATCCGCTTTCTGCATCCCCTCTGCAAACGCATTCAGTTCTTCTGTGCCAAAATTAATCTGAAAACACCCCCCCTCCTTACATAATTCGATAAACAACTCTTTAAATATTAACTGAGGGAACATTTTTTTATATGAACTCAAATCAACTAGTTCGAGATTTTTACAGGCGTTAATTTGGTGAATCATGTGTTCAATTTTCGTCAACGCTTGAGGATCCCGACCAGCCGCTACCCCTCCTTGTAATTTTGTTTTCTGTTCTTCCAATTCCTTAAGCAGTATATTAAATGTTTGCGTAATCAATTGAATAGGTATCAAACCATTATCCAATTTTTGGAAAATATGAGAGAAACAAAAATAGACAAACTGATCTTCATTGTGAGCGGCTTTATAGGTATCATATAAAGTCTGAAATCCCTCGATGTCTGGAGAATCAAAAGTTTCTTTATTAATTATTTCTATATTTTCTTTTTTAAAGAAAGCCCGCTTGATATATAGCGACAAGGCATCGTTTAAAGAAATTTTATCATGAAAGGAAATCTTCATTTCTTTTAACTTATTTTTTACGGAATCTAAGTACAGCACATCCAACCTTCGATCGATTATCCCCCCTTGCGTATCAGCCACTCTCAACCACGCCTTTACTTCCTCGTTATGTGCGCTTTTATGCTCGTTTATAGTCCTTACCAGATGATCAAGAGCTCCACGAATTCGAATATTATCTCCCGACAGATAGGCATTAACTACCCCTTCCAGGGCAGCTCTTGCGTGATCGGCTTTTCCCGAAGGAAAATTATTCAAAAAATTTTGAATAATACTTTCCTTTAATTGCGCTAAACCAGTCTCCCTTAATAGTACTATTCCGGTCTTTTTTTCATCTTTTATCATCTTTTCATATTTTACTATTGATCTCAGCAGCCTGAAGGATTCCAAATGAATATTGCCCGTTTTTTCTTTGCACTTTGCAACATACACTTTGAATGCTGGAGCAACTACCGCATCAAAACGGTCCTTGAATGTTAACTTACTCGTACACTCCTTTAAGATTTTCTCCAATGCAACAGGATCTTTCAAGTCGATCGGTGTTAACTCTCGAGATCCTGGGTCAAGGGGCAAATCCTCATCGGGTTTTATTTTTTGAAATTTTGTCTCCCCTCTAAAATTACGGAATACCTTTGCCCAAAAAGAAGTTCTTTGGACAGTATCTGTTTCCGAATTTGGATTGGGACAGCTGCGCTTAAGACTGGGAAGTGCTCCTTTAGGTTTACTCATTGTTTTTTTAACCGATGAAGGTGCCGCACTCAACAATGCGGGGCTCGACTTTGCATCGGGACTTGAAGGCTCCACAACAACAGGGGGTACGCCACCAGGAAGACCGCCGATAGAAGATCTGGGTAAATTATCCATAAAACACCTCCACCATTTCTTAATTCTCAATCTTCATTATAACTATTTTAATTTTATTATTAAATAATCACTTTTTATTTATTAATAAATTGAATTTAAATTATTAGTTATGATATAATGGTTGTAAATTTGTTAAATTAGGAGAAATAATAGATGCCAGTTCAAGCAAATAATAATGTAAACAAACAGCCCCAAGACTTTATTAAACCGCTCATCCTCTATTCTTTACCTGAATATATTGATGCCATTGATAAAAAATGGGAAGCTGGCAAAAAACGGGAAGCCAGGGTCATGGCTCTTGCCTTGCCCTTGTTTGAACTAAAAGGGGTCATTTCCAATGGAATGGCATGTGCACTGCGGATACCGGGAGCAGCCCTGAACATTACCGGATTTTTCTTCCTTATGTTCATCGAAACGAAGTCGCTTGCATTTACAACAATAGGCAAAATGTGCAGGAATTTGCCAACGCCTAACCGGGTGATAATACTTGCGGCTAAAACTTTGACTTGTGCCTTTGGGATCGTATTCGCCCCTCTCATGGGATTAGCTAATCCTAAATTCAATGTTGAATTCCACCAATTTTGTGAATTTGACCCCAAATGGAAACCTCCGGCAAAAAAGGCAAATGCAAAAGATAAACTCCCTGAAAATAACGAAACCACCCCTAAGGGCTTTGATGCTATTGTAGGGATGGATGATGTGAAAAAGCAAATGCAAGGGATTATGAACACAGTAATGGAACCCGAATTGGCCAAAGCCTACCGCCTTAACCCGGCCAATGGGATTATCTTTTACGGCCCCCCGGGAAATGGAAAAACCCATTTTGTCGAAAGATTTGCCGAACAGCTGGAAATTGCCACAAAGAAAAAAGTTGCTGTTCACAAAATTAGTTCCAATGATATTTCAAAATTTCATGGCGAAACTTCTGCTAACATTACCAGAACTTTTGAACTGGCAGCTCAAGACGCCGCTACCAATAAGTCCTTATCAGTCCTTTTCATCGATGAGATCGACACAATTATTCCTTCCTCATCGGTCAGTAGCGATACAGCACTCGGACAATCTTATGCCACAGATCGCGGCACATTTTTGAGAGAACTTAATGAGGCATCCAAGAAGAACATTTTAGTCATTGGAGCTACAAACCATCTGGAACAATTGGACGAAGCCATAGTACGCCCGGGAAGGTTCGATGCCAAAATTCATATTCCAAACCCCGATGCTGCCCTACGCCTATCTCTCCTGAATCAATTTTTTGATCAGGTGCCTAAAGAAGAGGGCCTCTCTTTTGAAGAGCTGGCAAAAAAAATGGAAGGGTGGAGTGTTTCCGACATCAAATTATTTGCAGAGCAAGTGCGTATTAAAGCACGTGATAAAACAATCAAACGGCTAAAAGACAATTCTTCAGAAAAAGTCATGATCACTCAAAAAATGATCGACAAAGCTTTTAAACTGCAGGTCTCACAACGAGAAAGGCTTAAACAAGAAAACGGAGCCAAACTCAAAAAAGATGAAGACGTAAGCCAACTGCTACAAAGATTATTTAAACCAAAAGATTCTATCCCTCCTGCACAGGAAAAGACTGTGGTACAGGAAGAAAATTCAAGTACATTAACGGCCGAACTTGTAAAGGCAGTGAAAACTTCGCAGAACTAACAAGACAGGCAATCGAAGATTACGTGCCCGTGAGCGTGCCCGTGCCGGTGCCCGAGTAAATTCATCATTTCCGTATTCTTACTTCCACAAATTTGAAGAAGGATATAAAATTCGGGAATGATCAATAAATCCGGGCACGGGCACGCTCACGCATCCTATTACCCATAAGTATAGATTTAATTCAACACAAAGGCACGAAGACACCAAGACACTAAGAGAGAAGGGCCTCTAGGTCAAAATTTCTTTGTTTCTTTGTGACTTCGTGCCTTTGTGTTGAATTATTATAGATAACGCTTAAAAGGTTTTTGCTTACTTATTGGTAATAGGATGCGGTCACGGGCACGAAAACAATTCTTCGTGCACAATGTTCATAACCCCTTGCCTTTTCGATCAACTCGTGTTATCATGCACATATGTTATTCTCACTTTTTTACGAAATTATACTAATCCTCCTGGCGCTTGTAAGCTTACCATCATTTCTGTTCCAACTCATTTTCAAAAAAAAATACCGGAACAATATCCTGCAGCGGCTGGGATGTAAATTTCCCCAAATTGAGAAAAGCGGGCGCCGTCTCATCTGGATCCATGCCGTATCTGTCGGAGAGACAAAAGCGATCAGCTCTTTCGTTAAAAGGATAAAGGCAGAACCAAATCCTCCTGTCATCCTTTTTTCCAATACAACGGAGACCGGCCACAGCGAAGCTTGCCAAACAATAAAGGCAGATTATCACGTTTATCTCCCCTTTGACTTTGGCTGGATCATTAAAAGAATCGTCAAAAAAGTCTCTCCCGACCTTGTGATCCTATGTGAATCAGATTTCTGGGTTAACTTTTTACATACAGCAAAGCGCATCGGGGCACAAATAGCTGTCATCAATGGAAAAATCTCCGAACGCTCAGCCAAAAGATTGGCTAAATGGCCAACCTTCGCTTCTAAATTATTTTCCCCTGTCGACTTTTTTTGCATCCAAAATCAGCTGTATCTCGATCGTTTCGTCCAGTTGGGTGTTCTTAAACCTAAATGCATGATCTCGGGAAACATCAAATTTGACAGCGAATATCCAAGTATGCCGGAAAGGGAGTTGATTGAATGGCAAAAGCGTTTGGGAATCACTCCAGATGATCTGGTCATTGTCGCCGGCTCCTCTCACCATGGAGAAGAGTCTTTGATCATGAGAATCTTTACATCGTTGTCCAAAGATTTTCCAACAGCTAAATTGTTGATTGTACCGCGCCACCCTGAACGGTTTGATGAGGTTGGCAGACTATTGTCAACAGGTTCCGTATCTTTTTCCAGGCTTAGCCAAAACAATGCCAATCCGCAGACTAAAATTATTTTGATCGATGCCATGGGGCATTTACGGCAAATGTATCAATTGGCCGATATCGCAATTGTGTGCGGCAGCTTTGTGAAAAACATCGGGGGACATAACATCCTTGAACCCTCGTGGTATGGAGTCCCTGTCCTTTTCGGCCCTTATATGCACAATCAGCCTGAACTTGTCGACCTTGTCCTCGAAAATGAGGCCGGCCTTCAAGTGGATGGCTCCCTCCTCCCTTCAGTATTATCAGAATTGCTGTCAGATCAGGAAAAGCGTAACCGTTTAGGCTCTCACGGAGTGCAATTAACATCAAAAATTCATGGTGCAACGGCCAAAACAATTTTGTTCTTAAAAGAAAAAGCCTTTCTCTAATATTTCCAAAGCAATGATTTGCCTGATTTTACGATTTATTCTTCTTTTATGTTGTAAGAAATGTCAGGTTTCTCTATAGTTATGCTATAAACTGAAAATTCAGGTTATAAAGAACGTTACTGACGCGGGGTGGAGCAGGGGTTAGCTCGTTGGGCTCATAACCCAAAGGCCGGAGGTTCGAATCCTTCCCCCGCTATTTTTATTCTTTGGCGGCATAGCTCAGTTGGTAGAGCGGTGGAATCATAATCCATGTGTCGTCGGTTCAATCCCGGCTGCCGCTATCCATCTTACTGGGCTTCCAGATATTATCTGCGTTTATTTGCTGTTTTTTAGTGTACGCTTTTGAATGCAATAATGTGCGATTTTATCAACTGTCAACTGTGCGTATGGTGGCTTCCGCCCATTCAAGGATTGTAGTTAAAATCTTTTCTGCTTCATGAAGCGTGATTGTATCGACATCCTGATCGTCATATCGAACCGTCACTGCATAAGGATTAAGTTTGGATAATTCTGCAAGCTTCACCGGAAAATTGAGAGATAACTTCTCAATTTGATAGAAAAGTTTATTGAGATCATGCGTCCTTCCAAATTCCAGGTTTCTTGATATCAATACTGCCTTAATAGCCTTTTCAACGCCCTGCTGAGCATGAAAACATATGGTGTGAGGATCAACATTCCAATGAACATCATTTTTCAAAGCCAGAAAAGCCCTCCTGTCTCTATCCGCAAGATGCAAGAGCGTCAAGGCATGGTCACGCGGATTTTTCATAGAGAACCATTCCCTCTTTAAGAGCTTGATGGATGAGAGTGCTGTGCACGTGTCCCCATTCATTCACATATGCTTCAGAACAAACTATAACATCGACCCCTATTCCCACATCGCCAATGGCATTGCGTATTTTTATCATTTCCTTTCCTCTATCGGCAATTTCTTGTTTGATGACAAGTAAATCGAGATCGGAGTCCTCATCTGCTTCTTTTCGGGCATAGGAACCAAACATGATGATTTTTTCAGGTTTTGAAACCTTTAAAACACATGCTGTGATTTGTTTAAGAATTTTGTCATTAAGCATAGGAATTTTATTTCTAAGCAGGGAAGTTTGTTGCTGCTTATACACTAACTTACAATATTTTCAGAAGGAACACAAGAAAATCCGGATAAAACTCATTCCTGTTGAATTTTTTTGCGATTGTTTTTTTATTGCAAATATTTGTTTTATATTTATTTTAATTTATGTTAAAATAAATTTGTTCTAAAAAACTAACCAATCTATATTTATTATTATGAGTCCTTTATCTTTTTATACGAAGTCATTGGAAATTAGCCCCTGTGTTCCAATTGGGGAAGCTGATCGTAAACTATGGCAAGAAATTGACAATTTCTGCAATCCATCAAGACGGGAAGATTACCTAAAGCATTACATGTGCATCCAACAAGCGATCAAAGAAGGTGCAGATGTAAATAAACCAGATGAGAAAGGAAGATTGCCTTTGCACGAAATGGCGCAAGATAGGGAAATTTGCGAGCTTTTACTAAAAGCTCGTGCTGATCCGATGCTCCAGGATGGGAATGGCAATACAGCCTTCTTTACTTACTTAAGTGTTGATCGATGGAAATTGTTTCAAAAATATACCCAGGAAAGTATCCATGAAATCTTAAAATTAAGAAATCAGAAAGGAAACACCTTATTTGCGACAGTCTGCCATTGGTCTGTATGTCCTGAAGTATTCAATGCTCTTGAATACCTCTTGAATGAGGGGGTTCCCCGGGATATTTTCAATGCAAATCCAAATATTTTGCACAAAATACATAATACAGAAATAGGCGAATTTCTTCTCAAAAAGGGATGCCCTGTAAATGCGTTGGACTCAGATAATAAAACTGCATTAGACCATGCCCTGGAAGACTTCTGCCTTAATCTCGATTTTATTGCTCTCCTTTTGCGTTATGGAGCACAACCTCGACCATGTATCAATTGGAATGGTTACATGGATCATATCAGGTACAATTGCAACGGCAAATTCGAAATATTTGAACACCATGCTCAGTTGATTTTTCAAAAAGCCGATCTTAAGCTATTTGGGTGGACATACCTTCATTGGGCAGCTAATTGCGGCTTAAACCAAGAATTAGAAAATATGTTGAAAGCAGGAGTAGATGAGATTGATCGTCCCTGTGGATGCACCACACGCGATATGCTCACCCCTCTTCACATGGCTGCCAGGAATAATCAAACGTTAAGCGTGTTTTTATTGCTTGAAAAAGGAAATGCCGATCCCAATGTCAAAGATGCGCAAGACAGTCTTCCCAAAGGGTTTGGTTGGCATCGTAAATACGAGCATTCCATCGACCAGCTATTAGATATCTATCGGCACATAGTTCCTGAAGAAAGGGATGAGAAAATCCTGGCATGGATAGACAGGAATACAGATATAGCATCTGATTTTATTAAAGAGTGCCGCCCTAATGAGATAAGATCAAAAAATCGATTTTTACAAGATGCTGCGAAAATTCGCGAGATCATTGAGAGAAAAAAGCGAGAGGGCGACGCGAGATTCTGCAGACGCAAATGCGAAGCTGACAGGTGACCAGCCATTAAATCTTGTTTAAACCACAAGAGATTCAACATTCTTCATGTCAACGATCACAGCTCCCGCCTTTCGCATCTCCTCTAAAGCATTTTCACAATCATCGGGATGCAGGTTAATCCCCTGGCAGGCATCGCTGATCACAAATGTGTTAAAACCGCATGCACATGCATCCAAAACAGAATATTTGACGCAATAATCTGTTGCAAGCCCGGCTATGTAAACATTTTGAATTCCATGCGACTCCAAATATTCCTTGAGTCCTGTTGATTTTAAATGCTGGTTATCGAAAAATGCGCTATAGCTATCGATTTCCCTGTCAGTCCCCTTGTAGAACATCTTATTGACTTTAGAAAGATCCAGTCCTGCAACAATTTCAGCTCCAAATGTTCCCTGGACGCAATGAACGGGCCATAAAATTTGTCTGATGCCGCGAACATCTACCAATTCGCCAACAGGCTTTCCGTGCATGTCAGCAAAACTTGCATGATCTGCAGGATGCCAGTCTTTTGTCGCAACAACAAGTGGAAATTGAGAAGAAAAATGCAATAGCCGATTAATTTTAGGGATAATGACATGTGCATTTGGCACAGGCAACCTGCCGCCGGGAAAAAAATCGTTTTGCAAGTCTACTAAAATAAGAGCGTTCATTGACGAAGACCCATGATAAGTTGAGTTTTTAAATCATACAGGTTCTTTTCAATCCCGACAACATAGGTATGGGGATTTAAAAACCGTTTTGAGCTATTATGCAGCATTGACAATTCCTTTTTTGCCATCATTTGAATATGTGCCAGGCTGGGTGTTTCATAGACACATTTTCCCTCTCTAAAAACGGGTATTAAAAGGTCTCTTGACTCCCATTTTTTATTTAATCCCTTTATTTTTGTCGCATCAAAAGGATCGACAATGATGCCAGGATCGGGGAGCCCCATGAGAATATCATATATGGCATCGGCAACGTAATATCCATCATGGAAATAACGCTTTACTTGTAAAATACCCGGATTGGAGACCTTGATCTGCTGCTCGGACAATTTTAATTTATATTTCCAGGGACCTCCCGGATCCTGTACTGCCGATAGTTTATAAACGCCATCAAGGGCTGCCTGACTGCCGCCGGTCGCCAACCTGGTCCCTACTGCCCATACATCGATCCGCGCTCCCTGTTTTTTTAATTCGTCAATAATGATCTCGTCGAGATCATTGCTTGCAAAGATCAGCACACCGTGCAAACCGGCCTCATCTAAAAGCATGCGGCTTTGAATGCTCAAATACGCTAAGTCGCCAGAGTCAAGACGTATTCCAATGAGCTTCTTTCCCTCTTGATGCAAACGTTTTCCTACTTCAATTGCCTTTTTTACCCCCTCTATTGTGTTGTATGTATCGACAAGCAAAATGCAATTATTCGGCATATGGGCAGCATAGGTCTGAAAGCTTGTTTCTTCATCATCGAAAACCATCACCCAACTATGTGCCTGCGTCCCCTTAACAGGAATGCCGAATAATTTTCCCGCGCAGACATTAGACGTTGCTGTGCAGCCTCCAATGAAGGCGGAGCGGGTCGCTGTCAATGCCCCATCAATCCCTTGAGCTCTTCTAATGCCAAACTCCAGTACAGGATCATTCATCGCCGCAATGCAAATGCGTGCAGCTTTTGTGGCAATCAAGGTGGGAAAATTGATCAAATTTAGAAGGGGGGATTCCAATAATTGACACTGGATGAGCGGGCCGCTGACACGCACGAGCGGCTCGTATGGGAAAACAAGGCTTCCTTCGGGAACGGCATCGATATCACAAGTCAACTTTAATCCGGAAAGATAGTCAAAAAAGGCCGGATCAAAAAGGATTTGATCGTCATATCCTCTTAAAGAGGCTAAATAGTCGATATCGCTGGAATCATAGCGAAAATTCTGAATGTAATCGATTGCGCTTTCAAGACCGGCTGCAACAGAAAATCCGCCGCCAAAGGGGTTTTTGCGAAAGAAAAGATGGTATACCGCCTGTTTACCCGTAAATCCCGCTTTCCAGTATCCATATGCCATTGTCAACTGATAAAGATCGGTGAGCAAAGATAATGACTGCTTATAAAAGTGGTATTGCGGCGAGTGGGAATATGGCATATTTGTAATTTACACTATTTTTGTTTCTCTTTTTCGAGCAGGACTTCACGGCGGGAATCCAATGCATGTATTTGTTCTTTTAACTTATCCACATCCTTTGAATCTTTTGCCGCCTCCTGGATATGTTCGACAAATTCATCCCAGTTATACCGCATTTTTGGCTGAGCTAACATGTTTTCATTCAGCTCATGTTCCCGTTCATTATCTAACTCCTGATTGAGTATAGTCACCTCCGCATCGATCAATTTTAACTCTTTTTGCACGGCCTGTGATTTATCTTCTGCCGTAAGTATTGGCCCGACAAGCAAGGCGATAAATACAGCGGCGGCCGGCTCTAAGGTTATACTCCATTTGATTGCTGAACTTCCTAATTTCATAATGCACTCCCTTCGTCTCTTTTTGTCAGTGTACCTGAATTG